>OGXR01000064.1_pt1 | contig 73060 bp, 74 predicted proteins | sample 1576331 | NCBI WGS metagenome assembly OGXR01 (sample SAMEA3541473, study PRJEB24748) | human gut metagenome | biome: human gut; feature: human-associated habitat; material: faeces | place: China | collected 2012 | reverse complement strand
ATCCGGTTTTAGAGAAGAAGTTGATTTCCTTGTAATGGTTTATGCACCGTTGGAATGAGCTGGTGCTTTATTATGATATAGATGCATTATAGATTTTAACTATAACATCATTTAATTTTGCATCAAATTCTTCTTGAGTTTGATTTGCATTTAAGTCTTGTAATAATGCTCTTGAAAAGCTTGCTATCATTCTATTATTTTTTGTTAATAATTCTACAGCTTTGTCAATATCATATCCACCAGATAAAGCAACTATTCTTACAACACATTCATAATCATATAAGTCTAAATAATGATTTGCAACTGTTGGAATTGTGAATTTGAACATTATTTTATCTTCCTTGTTCCAGTTGTCTAATTGTTTTTTGATTTCATCTTTTAAGATTTCTTCACATTTTTCTTTTTCTGGTGCATTTATATCAACTTCTGGTTCAATAATTGGCACTAAACCTGCATCACATATTGTTTTTGCAAATTCAAATTGTTGTGCAACTATTGCTTTTATTCCTTCAGCATTTGGTTCATATATTACTGATCTCATTTTTGTTCCAAATACATGTTTTTCGTTTGCTTCTTTCAATTCTGTTTCTAATTCTGGTATTGGTTTCATTAATTTAACACCATCTTTTTCATCTTGAAGTCCTTTATCAACTTTTAAGAATGATACTATGTGTTTTTGATTCCATAAATAATCTGCTGTAAATTCATCATTTACTTTTGATAACATTGTTTTTTCGAATAATATTGCTCCTAATATGTGTTCACTTGTAAATGATTTACTTGTGAATACTCTTTTTCTCATTTCATGTATTAGATTAAACATTTCTTCTTCTGTGTTATATTCGCTTTCTGGTATTCCATATGCTTTTAATGTTTTGCTACTGCTTCCTCCACTTTGATCTAAGGCTGCTATAAAGCCTTGTCCATTTTTAATGATTTCATACTTTTCGTTATCCATCTTTATTAACCACCTTTCAATTATAATTCATCTACATTATAATAATATAATTTTAATAAGTCAATAAAATTATTCACATTTTTTTACACTATTATTAACCACATATTTATCTAAAAATACCATTTATTCAAAAATTAGTGCAAAAATACTAATTTTATGTTATTCTAGTATCAAGAAAATATGAAAGGAAGATAAAAAATGAACATAGAAGTAAAAATTGATAAAAATTATGAAAATCCACAAATTTTAATATTAACAAATCAAATGACTTCAGAATTATCTGTTATAATTGACAAAATATCAAACATAACCCAAGAAACTTTACAAACTTATAAAGACCAAAAGTTATACATTTTAGGTCAAAACGAAATTGAATCAATATATTCTGAAAACGGAAAAGTTTACGTTAGGTGTTCAAACGAAATATATTCAACTAAAAATAGACTTTATGAAATAGAAAATTTATTAGACCACAATTCATTTATACGAATATCTAATTCAGAAATAATTAACTTTGATAAAGTTAAAGATATTGATTTTAAAATTGTTGGTACATTAATATTTAACTTTAAAAGTGGTAACAAATCTTATTCATCAAGAAGATATATACCAAAGATAAAAAAATTTTTAGGAATGTAGTAAAAGGAGTTGATTTATTATGAAAAAAATTTTATTGAAATCATTATCAGGCTTTACATTAGGTGTAACATTACTTATTATGGCATATGTTAGTGTATACTTTATATCAGGAGAAAATACATTTATTGCAGAAATACAGCAATTGCAAAATATAAAAACTTTAATTACTCAAGTTATAGTTTCAGGAATTGCTTACTACTTACTTGCTATACTATTAAATTGTTATAAAAAATTTAATGAAAAATATGCTACAAGCAATCCTTACAAATTTGTTTTTATAACAATTGTAACATTTATACTTCTTATTTTAGTAATGTTATGTATATTAGGAAATACTAATATATATAGTAAAAATATTGAAATGTTAAATATAATTATTGTAATTTGTATCTATGCCCTTGCAGGATTGATTTTCTGTATAAGAAATTCAATTGATAAAAACTTAGTAAATAAATTTAATCAAAAGTTACAAGAAAGAAATAAGTAAAATAAAGCACACAACATAAAACATAATATGTTGTGTGTTTTATTTTACTAATTATCCATTCGTTTTAATCTAAGTGCATTAAGAATAACCGTTAAACTGCTAATTGTCATAGCAAAAGCAGCCATCATTGGATTCATAACAATTCCTAATGGTTCTAGAACTCCACAGGCAATTGGAATCATACAAATATTGTAGAAAAATGCCCAGAATAAATTTTGTTTAATATTTGTAATTGTCTTCTGACTTATAGATAATAAATCTTCAATTTTTTCTAAGTTGTCATTCATTAGCACAACATTACTACTATCCATTGCAATATCTGTACCACTTGAAACTGACACTCCAATATCAGCAGTAACAAGGCTTACACTATCATTAATGCCATCTCCACACATCATAACAAGCCCTTTTTGTTTTAATTTTTTGATTTCTTCTGCTTTTTGTTTTGGTAATACATTTGCAATTACTTTATCTACTCCTATTTGTTTTGCAATTGCATTTGCTGTTTTTTCATTATCTCCTGTTAGCATTACAACTTCAATATTTCTTTTCTGTAGCTTTTTAACTATATCTATACTTTCGTCTTTTAATACATCTTTTACACCAATTAGTGTAATTAAATTTTGATTTTCTGCAATAAATAAGATACTATTTCCTTCTGAGACTAATTCTAATTCATTTTGCTCTTGTAAAATTGTAATATTGTTTTCTAACATTAATTTTTTATTTCCTATTAGATATCTTTTTTCTTTTATTGTTGCACTAACACCATATCCCGGAATAGCTTTAAAATCAGCAATTTCTTCTAGTTCTATTTTTAAACTCTTAGCTTCATTTACAATTGCTCTTGCAATTGGGTGTTCAGATTTATTTTCTATACTTGCTACTAATTTTATAATTTCATTTTCAGGCAAACTACTGTAATTATATATTTTAGAAATTGTTAATTCTCCTTTTGTTAAAGTTCCAGTTTTGTCAAAGCAAATTGCTTTGACTTTGTGTGCATTTTCTAATGCTTCACTTGTTTTTACTAATATTCCTTTTTTACTTGCATTTCCTGATGCTATTACTATTGCTAGTGGAGTTGCTAACCCTAGACTACAAGGACAGGCTACTACTAGAATTGTTACAAGTATATTTATTGCAATTGCAACATTTTTAGTAATTAAAAACCATATTATAAATGCAATCATTGCTATTGCTATTATTGTTGGTACAAAATATCCACTTATTGTATCTGCAACTTTTGCTATTGGTGCTTTTGTATTTGTTGCTTCTACTACTAATCTGACAATTTCAGATACAGTTGATTCTTTACCTATTTTTTCTGCTTTATATTTTATTGTGCCTTCATAATTTATACTTCCTGCAATTACTTTTGAGCCTTCTTCTCTTTTTACAGGAACACTTTCACCTGTTATAAATGATTCATTAATATGTGTTGTTCCTTCTACCACTTCACCATCTACTGCAATTTTCTCTCCTGGTTTGCAAATAACAATATCTCCTTTTTGTATTTCATCAAGTGTTACTGTTTCTTCTTTTCCGTTTCTTATTATAGTTGCATGATTTGGTGTTATGCTCATTAATTGCTGTAATGCCTCTTTTGTTTTGTCTTTATTTTTACTTTCAACATATTTTCCTATCTTTATAAAAAAGATTACTATCGCTGCTGATTCATAATATAAGCTTTCTACATACATTACATTCCCATTGCAAATTCTTATTGTTCCATATATACTATATATAAAACTTGCCAAAACCCCTATCATTACTAAAGTATCCATATTAGGTGTTTTATGAATAAGGTTTTTATATCCATTTTTTAAAATCTCTCTTCCCATCCATAATACTATTATTGTTAATACCAATAATGAAATTGCATAATTTATAGGATGTGTCATCATATTTAAAAATGGTATCACTGGAAGTCCTACCATATGTGACATTGATATATATAATATTAATATTGAAATTACTGAAATTCCTATTAATCTGTATTTCTCATTTGATTTTTTCTTTTCTTCTTTTTCTAAATTGTCTATTCCTAAACTTGTAAATCCTGCTTTATCTACAAATTTTTCCACTTGTTCTAAAGTTAATTTTGAATCATCATATTTAATACTTGCATTATTCATAATTAAATTGACTGACGCAGTTTCTATTCCATCTTGCTTATTTAAAAACTTTTCTAGTCCTGATGAACAAGCACTACATGTCATTCCATCAATTTTTAATAATACTTTTTTCATACTTATTCTCCTTTGAATCCGGTATCCTGAATAATTTGTTTTATTTGCTCGATATCTGTTTGACTTTCATTATATGTGATTATTGCTTGTTTTTTTTCAAAACTAACTGTAGCACTTTCTACACCATCTGTATTGTTTAATACCTTTTCTAATCTGCTTGAACATCCTGTACAATGCATTCCTTCAATTTTTAATTTAATTTCTTTCATTTAGAATTCCTCCTTGTTACTTTAAAGCTGATTTAAGATGCTTTCAAAAGCTCTCTTTCTTGGACCATAACTGTCCTTTTCTTCAGGACTCAGTTCGGAAAGTGTCTTGTTCAAACCAGTTGGTCTGAAATACTGGTCAAATCCGAATACTCTCTCCCCTGCGCAAGGACACATGTCACCCAGCAAGTATTCTGTTGCAAATACCTCTTTTTCAGAGTCAATAAATGCCATTGCAGAAACCCACTTTGCCTGTGTTGAAGGATTGCCACTTTCTGCCATAAGTTCTAGAAGAACAGGATAAAGTTCATCTGGCTTATCAGTATTAGCTTTCGCACCAGGACGTAATTTCTCGATGCAGCGCTTAGTGTAAACACCTGGGTAACCATTTAATGCATCAATTTCGATTCCGGAATCTTCTGCCAGAACAGGCATATTGAGCTTCTCTGCCCAATATTTTGCTTTAATCGTGGCATTTTCCTTAAATGTAGTGCCATTTTCCTCTGCCTGAGGTACATCAGCTGCTTCTGGAATGTCTTTTAAGCAAACAAACTTAATACCTTCTGGTGTCATACGCTGAATTTCAGCGGTTTTTTTATGGTTCCAACTTGCAAAAACAATTTTTCTCATTGTTTTTTCCTCCTTAATGTTATTCATTTTTAGATAGATATGCTAAAATCCAATAATTTTATTATAAGTATCAATTGCAAAATTATCAGTCATTCCAGAAATATAGTAGATAATAGCTTTTGAAAAAGATTTCTCATCATCCATATTTACAATAATATCATTTTGATTATCATTCTTTCTTTGTTGATTCCAGTAATTTTCAAGCCATTCTTGAAAATTTCCTACAACTTCTGGATACATCTTTTTTAGTTTTCGCATTTTATATGCTGTATTCTTTCCATCATATGTACTTTTTAATGTAAAATATATTTCATTTAGTACAATACTAAAATATCTTATTGCTGGTTTTATCTTTCTTGCAGTATATATATGCTTATAATTAAAATCTTTTATTTCTTTTAACAAATTAAATGTTTCATCTGAAAAACATAAACCTTTTTCTGGTGTTGAATTTTCACATAAATCCCATATTAAATGGTTTATTATTACTGTATTATTTATCACTTCTTTAGATTGTAATATTTTATATAAATCCTTTAGCTTTTCATCTAATATTCCCAATGATATAGCATCTTCTATATCTCTACCGAGATATGATATTTTATCTGAAATCTTTACTACACAGCCTTCCCAAGTATATGGAGAATATTGATTAGGTACTTTATAGTTATTTAAATTTATATTTTCTTCTCTTGGCTTTAAGCAATTTTCATCAATTTCTCCACAGTGAGAAATTATCCCATCTCTTACTGCATAAGTAAGATTTAAATTCTGCTTGTTTTTATTTATGTCTTCTAATAATTCAATTTTGTCTACAAATTCCATACCATTTCTTTCATGCCAAAATTTTTCGCCAATATCCCTTTCAGAAATCTGTGATAAAATTCTTTCTCCCTCATGTCCAAATGGACTATGACCTATATCATGTCCTGTTGCTATTGCCTTAGTCAATTCTGTATTTAATCCTAAATATTTAGCAATTGTATAGCTTACTGATTCCACATGCATTACATGTTCAATCCTTGTACATATATGGTCATTCTCTGGTGAGAAAAATACTTGAGTTTTATGTTTCATTCTTCTATATGCATTGCAATGTAAAATTCTATTATAATCTCTTTCAAACTCCGAACGTATATCATTTTTTCTTTTGTATATTTCTTTCTCTCTCTTTATTGAATTCTGCCATTTCGGATTATTCTCATTTGTTGCGTATTTTTCAAATTCATTTTTCATCTTTTGTTTCCTTCCTATTGAAATAGTGTTTTTATCTTTTTAATTAAATAATGGCTTCCTCCTAAATCTCTTCCGTTTTCAACCATACTTACAACTAATAATTGATTATTATTTTCATCTGTTGTAAAGCAATCAAACCATCCAAGTACATCTGCTTGAGCGTCTTTTGAAGCTTTCAATTCTGCTGTTCCAGTTTTACCTGCTATTGTTCTTCCAGAAACTTTCATATCATTTGCTGTTCCTTCTGGATTTTCTACAACTTGAATCAAATCATCTTTTATTGTATTTGCCGCTTCTTTGCTAAATGCATTTTCTACAAGATATTCAACAGTATTAATATTTTTTGCTTCTAAATACGGTTTTACCATATTTCCATCATTTGCAAAAGCAGAATAAATTGAAGCCATATGTATAGGATTTACCAAAATTTCTCCTTGTCCATATCCACTATCTGCTAATACCTTTTCATTTGATATATCTCCGCTATTTGCGTATTGAGATTTTGATGTTGTTAATCCAATGTCTATATTTTCATTAAATTTAATTTTATTTAATCCTTCTGTAAAATTCTTTTTTCCTATTTGTAACGCTGCTTGCGCAAAATATATGTTGTCTGAATGTATTAAAGCATTTTTTAAATTTTTAGGTCCACTATATGCTGTAAGTGTTGTTATGTCATACTCTCCCCAACCATCTTTCTTCCAGCTCAAACCATTATATTGAAATGTGTCTTCTGCACTCAATGACCCTGTAGTCAACCCTATTGCACCTGTCACTGGCTTAAATGTTGAACCTGGGCAATAACTTTGTAAATATCTTACAAGCATTGGATTTCCTTGATTATTTTTAATACTATTCCATTCATCTGTGCCAATTCCTAATGCAAAACTATTTGGATTATATGACGGAGTGCTTACTAGCGCCAAAAGTTCACCTGTTTTAGGTTGCATAACTACAAAGAATCCCTCATTTTCTTTTAATTCATCATATAATTTTGTTTGAATTTTAGAATCTATAGTTAATTTTATTGTTTCTCCATTTTGTACATCAATTCTAGCAATATCAGTTTTTCGAGTTCCATCTTCTCCTTCTATGTATATCTCGACTCCGTCTTTTCCTTTTAGTCTTTCTTCATATTGTTTTTCTAATCCAGCTTTTCCTATCATGCTAGTTGCTGTATATCCTTTTCCTCTATTTGCCTCTAATTCTTCTGCTGTTATTGTTTGTACATATCCAACTAATTGTGCTGCTGCTTCTCCTAATGGATATGTCCTACCTTTTGCAGTTGTAATTTTAACTCCTGGTATTTGAAGCAATTGATTCTTTAAATCTGTCGCATCCATAGCTATCTTTTTTAACGGAACAAATGTATCATCTTTAACCCATGAAGCTGATAGACTTTTACTTATAGAGTTTGCTGTTGTTCCTAATAAATTTGCTATTTTTTCTATATCAGCTTCTTTATTATCACTAAGTTTTCCTGGTACAATTCCCACAGATGATACTGAACCTTGACCAGCTAATACTTGGCTATTTTTATCAATTATTGACCCTCTTTCTGCAGATATAGTTTTTATTCTTACTTTATCATTATTACCTAAAGTCGGAAATATCAAGCTAGAACTCCAATTCACAAGATAGCCTTTTTCTTTGTTTTTTGTTAACCTAACTGTATTATCAAATTCAATTTTTCCTGCATCTGTATTCATTGATTGATTATATGAAATTTTGCTTGTTGTTGAATTTTCTTCTTCTACTGATGAAATTTTAATTTGCATATCAGTCATATCTATTCCGTCATAAATATTTTTGTTTCTTGAAATGAAATCGTCTTGAGAAATCTTTGCTTTTGAGTCTTCTGTTAACATATTGTACATTTCTTCATATTTCTGCTCATTTATACATGCTATATATTTTTGCCATATGTCTTCTGGTTTGTTCTTATTTTTACTTAACACAAATGTTGCAATTGTTCCTAATATTGTTGCAATAATTATAATTGCTACTATTATCCATATTGTTGTTTTTTTATTCATTTTACACCCTCCTTATTGTATTTATGAGCTAATTATATATTACTGTGATTTTCATGTCAATATATATTTTATTTCTTGGCTATATATCTTTTAATTTAATCTTATCTTCTGAATGTAATTTTCCTGCTCTTGTTATACTATTATAACCATATTTTTGTTTTAAATCATCCACAACTTTATCAAGTTTTTCTCTCTTTTCATTATCATTATAATCAAATAGAGAAATTTGTGACTTTTCTTTTTCTTCAAGATTATCTACCCTCATTCCTATTAATCTTATTGGTGTACCTTGTTTATACATTTCTTTAAATAGTTCTTTTGCTAAAGCATAGATTTCTCTTGTGCTTGCTGTTGGAAAAGACAATTTTCTTTGATGTGTTTTATCTTCAAAATCCTTTGTTCTTAGTTGTACATTCACAACATTTGCAAGCATATCATATTTTCTTAATCTATAAGTTACTTGTTCTGTTAGAGTTAATAACACCTCTTCTAGCATAGAACTTTCATTAAAGTCCACTGGTAATGTTGTTGAATTTCCAATTCCTTTTGGTTTTTCAAATTGATAATGTACTTCCGCATTATCTATTCCGTTCGCATATTCCCACATCATTGTTCCGTGTTTTCCAAATTTTTTAGTTAATAATTGCTTATCTGTATGTGCTAATTGTCCTATTGTCTTTATTCCCATGTTATATAATTTAGGAATTGTTTTCCTTCCTAGCATTAGTAAATCTGATATTGGTAATTTCCACATTTTTGTTGGAATTTCTTCTTCAAACAATGTATGTACTCTATCTGGTTTGGTAAAATCTGATGCCATTTTAGCTAATAATTTATTATGTGCAACTCCAACATTTACTGTGAATCCTAATTCTTCTTTTACTCTTTTGTTTATTTCATATGCTTTTTCTAATAAACTTTTTTCCATTAAACATTTTGTCATGTCTAAAAAACATTCGTCTATGCTAAATCTTTCTATTTTATCTGTGTACTGTAAGAGTAATTGATATAATTGATTTGAGTATTGCCTATACATCTTATAATTTCCTGGATATACTTGCAATTGAGGGCATTTCATTCTTGCTTGATATAGAGTTTCTCCTGTTGAAATTCCAAAAATTTTAGCTTTAGGACTTTTAGCTAATACTATTCCTGACCTTCTATTTTCATCTCCACCTATTACCGACGGAATTTCTCTTATATCTGTTTTACTTCCTTGTTTTAACATTTCCACTGCTGTCCAACTCAAAAACGCATTATTTACATCAACATGCAATATTTGTCTTTCCATAATATCACCAAGACCATTATAAAACAATTGTTTGTATATGTCAATAGAAAAACTTAATACGCAGAAAAAAAGATCTGAGCTAACACAATTAACTCAAATCTCTTTTTTGCGGAACTTTTTACGGCTCCTTTATTTTGCATAATCTACAATTCTAGTTTCTCTAATAATATTTACCTTTATTTGACCTGGATAATCCATTTCGTCTTCAATTCTCTTTGAAACATCTCTTGCAAGTAATGTCATTTGGTCATCTGAAATTTTTTCTGGTTTTACTATTATTCTAACTTCACGACCTGCTTGAATTGCAAATGATTTTTCAACTCCATCAAATGAATCTGCAATTGATTCTAGATTTTCTAGTCTCTTTATGTAAGCTTCTAGTGTTTCTCTTCTTGCTCCTGGTCTTGATGCAGATATTGCATCAGCAGCTTGTACTAATACAGCTTCTAATGTTTGTGGCTCTACATCTCCATGATGTGCTTCTACTGCATTTATTACTAATGGATTTTCTTTAAATTTCTTTAATATGTCAACACCTATTTGTACATGTGTTCCTTCCATATCATGGTCTAAAGCTTTTCCAATGTCATGTAGCAATCCTGCTCTACGTGCAAGTTTTGCATCTAATCCAAGTTCTTCTGCCATTATTCTTGCTAAATTTGAAACTTCTATTGAATGGTTTAATACATTTTGTCCATAACTTGTTCTGTATTTTAGTTTTCCTATTAATTTAATAAGTTCTGGATTTAAACCTATTACTCCTGTTTCTAATGTGGCTCTTTCTCCTTCTGATTTGATAGTTTCCATTAATTCTTCTTTGGCTTTTTCTACCATTTCTTCTATTTTTGCTGGATGTATTCTTCCATCATCTATTAATTTTTCAAGAGCTATTCTAGCAACTTCTCTTCTTAATGGATCAAAACCTGATAGTATTACTGCTTCTGGTGTATCATCTATTATTAAATCAATTCCTGTAAGTGTTTCTAGTGCTCTTATGTTTCTACCTTCTCTACCAATAATTCTTCCTTTTATGTCATCTGATGGAAGTGGAACTATTGATACTGTAGTTTCAGCAGAATGGTCTGCTGCACATTTTTGAATTGCATAACTTATTGTTTCTTTTGCATTCTTTTTAGCTTCTTCCTTAGCCTTTTGCTCTAAGTCCCTAATAAGAGCTGCTTTCTCAGCTGTAATTTCTTGTTCAACTGAATTTAATAATTGCTTTTTGGCTTCTTCCTTTGTTAAGCCTGCAACTTTTTGAAGTACTTCAGCTTGTTCTGCTTTAATATCCTCAATTTCTTTTTCCTTGTTTTTTAGTTCACGTTCTTCTCTTTCTAATTCTCTTTCCTTTTTCTCGAAATTTTCTGAACGTTTTTCTAAATTTTCTTCTTTTTGAATAATTCTACTTTCTTGTTTTTGAACTTCGCCTCTTCTTTCTTTAATCTCTTGATCTAATTCGTTTCTAGCATTCATAATTTCTTCTTTTGCTTTGATAATTTCTTCTTTTTTCAAATTTTCTGCTTCTATTTTTGCTAGTTCTACTAATCTTTTGGCTTCTTGCTCTGCACCTTCTATTTTAGATTCAGCAATCTTTTTTCTTATTACCATTCCAACTGGTATTCCTATTGCTAATGAGATTAAGATAGCGGCTACTATGATTAAAGTATTCATAATCATACACCTCTTTCTTATTTAATTTTCAATGTTCGAATAAATATATCTTTTTTCTATTTTTATTTTTTATATATTTTTTCAACCTATTATATTTTATAATTATTATTGTCAACTGTCAAGTGCTTTTAATTAAATTTCTATGGAACCATCAAATTTTTCTTGCTCATGTAAGCTAAATTGTGTAAACATTTTCTTTACATCTTCTAGTTGTTGTATTTGAGCTTTGTCTGCATTTCTTTCTTCCATCAATCTTCTTATCTCATTATATTCTTTCATATTGTTTGCTTGCTGTTCTTTTAGATACATAACATTTGATTCATATTGTAATTTTTTAAAAACTTCAATCTTATTTTTTCCATCTACTAATTGTGGGATAAATTTTTCTTCTGCTGTTCCTCTTCTATAAGTATGTAGTTTATATAAATCTATACCTTGCATTATTTTTGACATTGCATCATATGAATCATTATGTCTTGCTAAACTCGTTAACTTTGCTTCACCCTTCATTTTTGGATTTCTTATATCTTCCTCATATCTTTTATGTATGGAAAAAGCACTTGGTAAATTTCCTACTGCTAGTCCAAAATAGTTGATGTCATATAGATAATCTTGGAGCATTTTCTGATTTACTCCTATCATTCCTTGTGATGTTGACGGTGCACATTCTAGGAGAATATCATAACCATTTTCCATAGCATACATATTTATATCATTTGCATGGTCATATGAATCTATTCCTGTTAATGCTCCAAAATGTGTTGGATCTTCTTCAAATAATTTATTTGCATCTGCTCTAAATCTCTTAAAGTGATCTGAATTTATTATTACTGATTCTGGATTTTTTCTTAATACTAATTCTCTTAACCTTGATTTTCCTGCACCTGTTTGTGCTAATAAAATATTTGCTTTTGGGTTTAACGATTTTTCCTTTCCCGAAAATACAAATCTTACGATTTTTAAAAATGTTATAAAATAATCTTTATCAGATAATCTATTGTTTAACATTCTTTGCCCTAGTTCATAATTAATACTACTAGATATTTCTGGTTCAGCTCTTCTTGAAGTATATTCAAATAATTTTTGAGGTGTTTCTGGTAAATCATCTAAAAAATCTTGATTTAATTCTAATAAAGCTTGTTCTAGGGCACTTTCATCTAATTTTCTTCTAATATCATTTTTTTGCATTATATTGTCCCTTTCTTTCTCTCATCAAGTATTTTTTTTATAATTCTTCCATTATTCATATATATTTCGTGTTGCATTTTTTCTAAAACTTCAAGTTTTGCTTTATATATGCTATTTTTTTTTGAATCTTTACAAACAGCATATTTATTTGTTACATTTGCTATTTCATTTACTACTATATCTAAAGCTATTTCAACATCCTCTTCCATATTTTCCTCCATTATACTATTTCAAAAGTTTCTAAATCATATGGTGCAAACACATTCCCTTTATAATATTTTTTAGCATCTTCAATAAATATTTGTTTTCTGTGTTCCAAATCATTATCAGTAGAATGTGATAAAATTATATTTTTTATATTTAATCTTTCTGCCATCTCTGCAACAAACTTTACTGTACTATGATGATGTCTTTCTATTGGATTGTATTCTTCTGCTTCTTTTCCTGCCATATAAGCATCTGAGAATATCCATTCACAATCTTTTATATACTTTTCTGTTTTTTCATTACATACTTCATCTCCTAAGAAAGCAAATTGTTTGTTAGGCGAATAATTCATAATAAAACCAAATTGTTTTACTTTAAATGCATTTAAATCAATAAATGTAACATCATTATCTAAAATTTTTGCTTTATCACCATTCTCTACAATGTTCAATTTTATCATTGTTCCTACATATTTTAAAAGTCCCGCTGGTATTAGTGTTTCTGACATTATTTTTATTGCATTAATAACTAAATCATTTCCATATATGTTTAGTGGTATTTCATATCCTCTATTATAATACCTCACATATTCACGCACTATCCATATAACACCTAGTATATGGTCTATATGTGTATGTGATATAAATATATTTTTTATTTTTTTCATTTCTATATTTGCAGCCTTTAGATTGTTTATTATTCCATTTCCTCCACCTGTATCTACTAAAAAATATTCATCATTTTTTTCTAATGCAAAACATGTATTATAACATTTTGTTACAGATCCATGTCCTGTTCCCAACACAACTATTTTCATTATTTTCAATCACCCTTTTTGTATAATATTCATTGTAGTAAATATTATCATATTCTGTTGAAATAAGCAATATTTTATTGTATATTTTTCAGTGAAATCATCTTATCATCAAACTTGCTAATCATTTTTGCACAATTAACTAATTCTTTTGAAGTCTTTTTATTAACTTCTTGTTCAGTTTTGTATTTTACCTTATGCTCAAAACTTGCCCAGAAATCCATTGCAAGAGTCCTTATCTGTATTTCACATTTTACATATATAGTTTTCTGAGATAATTTTACAGGTACCTCTACAATCATGTGATAGCTTGAATATCCACTTGGTTTTGGATTTGTAACATAATCTTTTTCATTTAATATATGTATATCTGGTATTTGTTTTACCAAATCTTTAATAAAAAATATATCATCTTTTAATGTACATACAATTCGCATTCCTGCAATATCATTAATCTTTTCAATCAAATTATAGTATGTCTTTTTATATTTTTTCTTTTCCATTTTCTTTACTATACTTTTTGGCTCTTTTATTCTTGTATCTATGTGATCTATTAAATCATAATTATACATTATTTTGAATTCTTCTTTAATTATATTCATTTGTAGTTCCAACTGTTTTAATGCTGATTGATAAAAAAACATGAGTTTATCAAATGGTTCATCTTTAACATCCAATTTTTCCTCTTTATTTTCTAAAAAATTTTCTATTATTGTCAATTCATTTTCACTCATACTCCAAACTCCTTCCATATTTTGCTTGGTAATTTTATACCGTTAGTTTATATGTATTTTGTTATGAAAGTATTCCTGATTTGTGTTTTTTGTGTGAAATGTTGAATTTTAATTTTTTTATTGATATAATTCTTTTAAACAAATAACAAGGAGGAATTAATATGTCTACACCACATAATGAAGCAAATTTAGGAGATATTGCAAAAACAGTTATAATGCCAGGTGACCCACTTAGAGCCAAATATATTGCAGAGAATTTCATGACTGATATAAAATTGGTAAATTCAGTTAGAGGAATTTATGCTTACACAGGAAAATATAAAGGAAAAGAAATTACTGTAATGGCTTCGGGTATGGGAATGCCAAGTATGGGAATTTATTCATATGAATTATATAAGTTTTATAATGTTGAAAATATTATTCGTATAGGTTCTTGTGGTTCTTATAAACCTGAATTAAAATTATTTGATATCGTACTTGCTGAAAACACTTTTTCAGAAGGAAATTTTGCTTTAACTTTAAATAACGAAAATTGCCATATCATAAGTAGTAATAATGAATTAAATTCTGTAATAATAGATACTGCTAACAAATTAAATATTTCAATATTAAAAGGAAATACTGTTTGTACTGATTGTTTTGATCTTTATATGACAGATGTTAATCAGTTCTTAGCTAGAGTTCCAGAAGGATTTAATCCTGTTAGTGCTGAAATGGAAGCTTTTGCACTATTTTACGTTGCTAAAGTTCTAAATAAAAAAGCTGCTTGCCTTATGAGTGTTGTTGATTCTAAATTTATTAAAGATGTTGCAACACCAGAAGAAAGACAAACTGGTCTTAATAATATGATTAAAGTCGCTTTAGAAAGTAGTATTTCACTATAAATTAAGTATTCCATTGAAGAAATTATATTAAAACAATTTATTTAGATTTTTCACTTGACATATACAAACATTCGTTTTACAATGTATGCAAAGTTATAGAGATTGGAAGTGATGTTTATTTATGAAAAATGAACCTATGAAAACTGAAATAATAGTAAAAGATACACCTATAAGTGTTATGAGAATTGATAAAACAGATTTTATATCATTAACTGATTTAGCTAAATACCAAAATTCAAGTGATCCATCTTTTACAGTAAAAAACTGGTTAAGAAGAGTTAGTACAATTGATTATATAGGTCTTTGGGAACAATTACATAATGCTAATTTTAATTTGGTCGAATTCGACCAAATTAAAACTGAATATGGAAAAAACTCTTTTGCTATGTCTCCTACACAATGGATAAAAAGGACAAATAGTATTGGAATTATTGCCAAAAGTGGTAGATATAGCATCGGAACATTTGCACATCCAGATATTGCATTTGAATTTGCTAGTTGGTTAAGTCCAGAATTCAAATTATATTTAATAACTGAATTTGAAAGATTAAAAATCAATGAAGCATATCAGAATAAAATTGAATGGTCTGTCAAAAGAGAATTATCTAAAACTAATTATATTATTCATACAGAATAAAAGAATTTATTGTTCCAACATTAACTGAAAAACAAAAACAATATGTATATGCAAATGAAGCTGATGTTTTAAATGTTGCTTTATTTGGAATGACAGCAAAAGAATGGAGAGATAAAAATCCTAATTTAGATGGTAATATTCGAGATTATACAGATATTTTACATTTAGTTGTTTTAGCAAATCTTGAAAATTTAAATGCTGAAATGATAACAATCGGAATTTCTCAAAGTGAAAGAATTGTAAAACTGAATAATACAGCTAAAAAACAATTAGAATTATTAAAAAATAATAGTAGTATTCATAGACTAGAGAAAATGGATGAAAAATTAAAATTAAAGTAATCAATTATGCTATAAGGAAGAAGTAAATTAAATCTAGATTTAATTTACTTCCTTACTGAAAAAATGGTAACCAATAACATTTTTGCTGTTTATTTACATTTTATCTGGCATCTCAATTCCAAGTAATCCTGCTCCTGTTTTCAATATTATTCCAGCAGAATAAGTTAAATATACACGAGCATTTTGAAGATTTTTATCATCATTAATAATCTTATTTTCATTATAGAAATTGCTATAAGTTTTAGCAACATCTATTAAATATCTTGATAAAATTGATGGTTCGTTTTTGTCTGTAACTTGTACTAAAACATCTTCAAAATCATAAATTAATTTTAATAATTTAATTGAATATTCATCTTGTAATAATTCTGAATTAACTTCTGAAATATCTGGAACCCCACCTGCTTTTTCAATAACACTTTTTGTACGTACATATGTATATTGTATATATGGTCCTGTTTCTCCTTGAAAATTTAAAATTGTATCCCAATCAAATATTTCATCTTTAACTCTATTATTTGCTAAATCATTAAATATTACTGCACCAACACCAACTTTTTTAGCTACTTCATCTTTATTTTCAAGTTCTGGATTTTTTTGTTCAATTATAGCTTTTGCTCTTGAAATAGCTTCATTTAGTAAATCACTTAGTTTAATACTTGTTCCTTCTCTTGTTGACATTTTTCCTGTTGGTAATAGTACCATTCCAAATGCAACATGTTCTAATCCATTAGTATATTTTTCGTCTAAACCAAGTAACTTAGCAACTTCAAATACTTGTTTAAAATGTAGTACTTGTTCATATGAAGTAATATACAATGCTTTGTCAAAATCATATGTACGTGCTCTATACATAATTGCTGCTAAATCTCTTGTTGCATATGTTGATGAACCATTACTCTTTTCAATAATGCATGGTGTATTTATTCCTTTATCTTCTAAGTCTATTATTTTAGCTCCCTCTGATTCTACTAATTTTCCAGTTTTATTAAGAATCTCTATAACCTCTGGCATTTTATCAGAGTAAAATGCTTCTCCATTCCAAGAATCAAATTTACTTCCTAATATATCATACACTTTTTGGAATTCTTTTAAACTTAGTTCTCTGAACTTTTGCCAAATTTCTACGCAATATTTGTCTCCATCTTCAAGTTTCTTAAAATTATTTCTACAGTTTTCTAAAACCTTTTCATCTTCTTTACATGCTTGATTTATTCTTATATAAATTTTAGTTAATTCATCTATTGGATTTTCTTCAATATTGTATTCATTTCCCCATAATTTATATCCTTCAATTAATTTTCCAAATTGTGTTCCATAATCTCCTAAATGGTTTATTCCTGTTACATTATATCCTAAATATTTATATATTTTATATAATGCTGCACCTATTACAGTTGAACGCAAATGTCCTATATGAAATGGTTTTGCTATATTAGGTGCCGAATAATCTATTACTATATTTTTGCCATTTCCAATTGTTGATTTTCCGTATTCTTTATTTTCAGACATTTCGTTTAATACTTCTTTTACTAATATTTCTTTGTTTATAAAAAAATTTAAATATCCGCCTACTACTTCAATTTTGGTTATTTGATTTTCATCTACTTTGATATTTTCTTTAACATCATTTGCAATCATTTGTGGTGCTTTATGTAATTCCTTTGCCAATCTAAAACAAGGAAATGCATAATCTCCATTTTCTGAACCCTTTGGTTTTTCTATTGACATTTCTATTTCGGTTTCATTTATGTTTACTACTTTTGATATTGCATTCGCAACTATATTTTTAAAATTTATCATTTTTCTCTCCTTTTCAATTTTGATACTCCCAAGATGTTTAGGCATAATTTTTCCTACTTATAATTATTATACGAGAATTAATTGTTACAAACTAATAATACTGTTTCATATTATAACATAAAAACACCTATTTGTCAGTATTTTTGGATAAAAAAAGATTACATCTCTAATTCTTGACATTTTTTACTTGTATGTTATAATGTATTCGTCTTTAAAAAATATACACTTTTAAGGAGGGCACTGTATGAATAGACGGCCTTTAACAATTGAATTTACCGGACTTCCTAATTCTGGTAAAACTACGTTGATTCACAATCTTGAAAGTTCACTTTTGGCTCAAGGAATCAATGTACAAATTATGCAAGAAGATGCTGAACTTGTCCCTAAAGAAATTCCAAAGAAAACATGGATACGTAATGTTTGGATAACCTTTGGACAGTTACAATCTTTGCTGGAAATTCCATATTCCCAGGCTGACATCATTCTGTTTGACAGAGGATACTGTGATGCATTATTTTGGGCAAATTTCTTATTCAAACAAAATGTTTGCTCCAAAGCCGAATCATCGTCACTTTTAAAAATTCTTCATGAAATGAATAACTCATTTTGTGTTTTTCCAGATTATCTTTTTGTAATCGATGTTTCAGTAGAAGAATCTTTGAAAAGACGTTATGCTTCTGGCGGTGATGCACCTGTACTTACAAATCAAGAATTCTTAAACTTTTATAAAAAAGAACTTGATTGTTTTTACGAAACTGTTACCTGTCCAATGTGGTATCTAGACACATCTAATATGACAATTGATGAAGTAAAAAATAACACATTAAAGAAAATTATGCAGTTACTGGATGAATAACCACTCAAAAGAGCTAATGCTGATACATTAGCTCTTTTAGTTTTTTATATCTTGGAAACTTCTGCTCCATCTTTAGTGTCTTTAACACTATATCCTTTTTGAGCAATCAAATCTCTTAATCTGTCAGATTCAGTCCAATTCTTTTCATTTCTTGCAACTTTTCGTTGTTCTACTAATTCTAAAATCTCTTGTGGGATTTCTTCTTCTCTTTTTTCTGTAATTTTCAATCCCAAAACAGTATCGAATTTTTCTAGTAATTTTGCAATTTTAGGTGATTTATCTTGATATTTTACAGCTTCCCATACTGCACTCATTGCAAGAGGCATATTTAAATCATCATTTATAGCTTGATGGAATTTATTTTCAATTTCAGAAATTATTGTGCCATCCACATCTGCCATTCCTGTCAAATGTTTTTGATATCCATCACGTAGTCTTGTCAATGCTGTACTTGCAGCTTCTATGCCTTCCCATGTAAAATTTAATTTACCTTTATAATGGCAAGAAAAATTAAATAATCTATATACTAATGGATCATATCCTCTTTTTATAATATCATCTAATAAATATACATTTCCTAAGCTTTTTGACATCTTTCCACCATTTATTAATAAATACTCTCCATGCATCCAATAATGTGCTGGTATTTTGCCACATGCACCTTTACTTTGTGCAATTTCATTTTCATGATGTGTTGGAATTAAGTCTATACCTCCTGTATGTATATCAAATTGGTCTCCTAAGTATTTTTGTCCCATTGCTGAACATTCTATATGCCATCCAGGGTAACTTGGTCCCCATGGGCTATCCCATTTCATTAAGTGATTTTCTGGTGCTTTTATCCATAATGCAAAATCATATGGATTTCTTTTTTCTGGGTCAACTTCTACTCTTGCTCCTGCTTTTTGTTCTCTAAGATTTATTCCTGATAATATCCCATATTCATCTAATTTAGATACATCAAAATATATAGCAGTAGAAGTTTCATATGCATATCCGTTTTCTATTATTTTTTGTACCATTTCAAGCATTTCTTCAATATGGTCGGTTGCTTTACAAATGACTTCAGGTATCTCTACATTTAATCTTTCTAAATCTTTAAAAAACAATTTTGTATAGTACTCTGCTATTTCCATTGGAGTCTTGTGCTCTTCTCTTGCTGACTTTAACATCTTGTCTTCTCCTTCATCTCCATCTGAAACAAGATGTCCTACATCTGTTATATTCATTACCTGTTTTACTTCATATCCATTATATTCAAGCACTCTTCTTAATGTATCTTGAAATAAATTTGTTCTCATATTTCCTATTGTTGCATCTTTATATACTGTTGGTCCACATGAGTACATCTTTACCTTTTTGGGTTCTAATGATTTAAACAATTCTTTTTTCTTTGTTAATGTATTGTAAAAAAATATATCCATTATGTGCCTCCTTTACTTTATTAGTAAACACAGGAAATATAAATTTCCTGTGTTTATTCTTGGTTATCTGATGAATTTTCACCAGTCGTATCTCCACCAGTATTATTTCCAGTATTATCTCCTGTATTTTCTCCTGTATTTTCTCCCGTATTTTCTCCCGTATTTTCTCCCGTATTTCCACTATTGTTTCCTCCTGATTCTGGCTTATCAGGTTTGGTGGTTGTTCCATCATCAGTTGATGGCTTAACATTTGTATTTGTATTTCCATTATCTGGTTTATTTGTTTCATTGTCTTTTGGCTTTTCTGTTGTTGTATTTGTTTCTTGCGGTTTTTGAACTTCTTCTGGTTTAGTATGTATTGTACAATATTCTGTAGGAGCTTTTCCCATTGTTGAATTTATCCCTGGTGTTGTCCACAATTCTAATCTTTCTTTTTCTACAACATAATTTGATGATCTTCTTTCTGTTTCTGGACAATATTTAGTTGCTAATTCACCTGACTCTGTACATACTGTATATTGACTCTTATGTGCATCACATTCCTCTGGCAAATGTCCTTCTACAAATATTTCTTCATAAGTATTCGAACATTTATCAGTTGCAAGTCTTCCACTTGTTCTACATACTTTTTCGTGAACGATTTTTTCTGGTTCTTTAAATTCTGAATTTTCTAGTCCCTTGTGAATTTCTGACATTATTCCTGAGAATAACTGTCCTGCTGGGTTCGTTCCAGGGAAACTTATTCTTTCTGGATCATCAAATCCATACCAAGCAGCACATGCATAATAATTTGTAAATCCACATAGCCATCTATCTTTAGAACTGTTTGTAGTTCCTGTTTTTGCAGCTACATCAATTCCATTAATTGCACAATATTTAGCAGTTCCTGCATATCCATCAGCTCCATTTACAACTGACTGCATTAAACTTTTTATTATATATGCTGTTTCTGCTGAACATACTTTTTCTGTTTTTTGTTTTGGTTCTAAAACAACTTTTCCATTTGAATCCTCTACTTTAGAATAAAATGTTGGTTCTATATAGGTTCCGTCATTTGCAACCATTGCATATGCTCCTGCCATTTCTAATGGACTTACACCATATGTCATTCCTCCAATTGCTATTGCTAAATTTTCATCATTGTGAGCTTTATTTTGCTTTGATGTTACTAATGAAGAAATACCCATTTTTTGCATATATTCTATTGATTTTTTTGGTGTTAATTCTGCCATAATTTTTACAAATGGTATGTTTTGTGAAGTTGTTACTGCTGTTCTTACTGTTCTTAATCCTGTAAAACTATTATAGTTTTGTGGTGCATAGTCTTTTCCAAATGTTGTTTCTAAATCCGCATAAATTGTTGCAGGTGTTACTATTCCTTCTTCAACTCCTGGCAATATATCAGCTAAAGGTTTTATTGAAGAACCTGTTTGTCTTAAAGAACTTATTCTGTTTAGTCCTCTTGATGTAGTTTTTTCTCCTAATTGTCCAACTGCTCCAACAACTTTTCCTGTTGAAGGTTCTATTACTACTGCTGCCCCTTGTGCAAGTACAGCTGAACCATCTGCGTTTTTATTTTTCTTTGATTTTAAATTATATTTACTTTTCTTAGCTTCTGCTTCCATTACGCTTTGAATAGATGATACTTGTGTTGAATATATTTTCAATCCACTAGTTTGTAAATATGTTTCTGCTGCATCTTTTGATATCTGTTTTTCATCCATTATTTGCTTTGTTAATTGCGTAATTAGTGCATCAGTATGTGAAGAATATACATTTCCTTTAACTCCATTTTCAAATTTAAATCCTGCATCAACTTCTGCAACAGCATTATCATATTCTTCCTGTGTTATGTAATTAAATTTTTTCATTTGTGATAATACTGTTTTAGTTCTTTTTGCAATTTTCTCTGTTACATCATTTCCTGAATATGGATTATATGAATTTGGTGAATGGTTTATTCCAGCTAAAAATGCACATTGTGCAATACTTAAATCTTTGGCAGATTTGTTGAAATAGTATTCTGAACCGATTTCAACTCCATGTTTTTCACTTCCACCATTTCCTATATATATTAAATTTAAATATAATTCTATTATTTGGTCTTTTGACATTACTTTTTCAATTTGATATGCTTTTGACCATTCTTTTAATTTTCTTATTACACCAGCTGCACCACTAGATGCCTTTTCTTGGGTTACATTTTTTACAACCTGCTGTGTTATTGTACTTCCACCACCTGCTGTAGACTTTCCACCATGTGTTACAAATGAAAGTATTGCAGCTCCCGTTCTCTTTAAGTCTACACCATGATGCTTTTCGAACCTTTCATCTTCAATTGCAACATATGCTTTTGGTAAATATGTTGACATTTCTTCTAGTGTTATTATCTTTCTGCTTTCATCTCCATTTAATTCTGCAAGTACATTTCCGTCAGTATCTACAATTATTGAGTTCTCTTTCATTATTAAATCTGACATATCAATTGAAAAGACATCTTTTCCAAGTCCAAATATTAAACCTATTCCAACACCGGCTCCAACAACAACTAATATTACTAATATAATTAATAATATTTTTAGTGCTATTGCTAGTTTTGGATGCTTGTACTTAAATTTCATTTTTGTATCTTTTTTTCTTGGTTTTATAGCCTTATTATTACTTTTTTTTCTTTTTTTCCCCATATCTTTTTTCTTTCCTTTCTCAAGGATTTTATTTTTAAACATTTGACAACATTATAATACAATTCTATAAAAAAGAAAAGCTTTTTAAGAAAATCTTTCGATTTTTCCATTTTCTCCTATAACTTCTTTTATTGATACTTTGTTTTTAGCAATTTTTCTTTTTATATTATGAAATGTGTCTTTCATATATAGTTTAGCTTCTAGTAAGTCCTTTGCTTTAAATTTGTTACAATTTTCTCTCCATATTATTTCTTCTCTTCCTACTTCAATTTCATAGTCGTTTATATTTATTCCATTGAAACGTTTTGATTTTATCTTCATATCACCTTCTATATTAATTATTACTGCTGTTTCATTTATTTTATATCTATTTAATACCTCTTTATTAAAATCTAAATTTAATATAATTTGTGACTTGGCTAAACTCTTTTTTTGATTGTTTGAAATTACTATTAATATTCCATTTTTTTCGTATAATTCTTGCTCTGTTTTTTTCAATTTTTCTATATGATTTGTGACAATTGAAACTCTTTTGTATTGCATCGCTAAAGTTTTTATTATTTCTATCGTATAATCTGTTATTTCATTTGTTGTTATTGCAACTTCTATTTCTTCCTTTTTTATATTTTCGCATGTTACCACATATTCTAAAATTTCTAATGCCAAATATTTTTGTAACCATTTTCCATCAAAAATTTTTATATTATTGGCATTTAATGCAGTTATTAACTCCTTACATTTATATAATTCTTTACTTATTACTACACATTCGACATCATCTTTTTTGATTCTTTTTACTATTTTTATTACATTTTTTATATTCTCTAAATTAGAATATATTTCTAGATTATCTTGTTTTAATTTACAATTACACATACAAAATTTAGGCTTATCCTTTTTTTCTAAATAATATGTTCTCATTAGCTCACCTCTAATTGATGTGTATGTAATTCTTATATTATTTATTACAAAAAAAAGAAACTTCAAGTCATCCTCTTGAAATTTCTCTTTCGTTTAATTTTCTGTATCATTCTTTTTTAGTTCATCTTTTATTATCGTCCAAATATTTGAAGTCTCCATGTCTTTTTTCCAACATGATGCTCCACCTAAATTATATTTTGTGACAAGTGAAACTTTTTCTTTTATTGATGTTCCATCTTCAATCCACATTTTTATAGTATTTTTTCCAGAAGCATATTCTATATAATATTGCTTTAGAGTATCATCCCACTGTTTTTCAACATTGTTTGGAATTTTTATGTTCATCATAGATATAACACTTCTATCTTTTATTGTTCCATCTTGTGTGATAGTCCATTGTCTTGTATATAATGGCATACCTAATATTATTTTATTTGTATCAACTTCATCATAATCAATAATTTTCTTTAAACTTGTTTCCACCCAATTCAAGCCTGCAGTTGTACCAGGTTTTGAACTTGATGCTCCATATTGGTCATATGCCATAAACACTAAGTAATCAGCTACATGCCCTAATACATTTCTATCAAAACACAATGACCAGTTTGGATCTCCATCTGGTGCTGTAACATCTACTGATGTTACTATTTTCATTTCTAACATACGTGGTACAAGTTCAATTATAAATCTCGAATATTTATCTTTGTCTGCTTCATACATGTTTTCAAAATCTATATTTATTCCATCTATATCATATTTTGCACACTTTTCTACGATACTTTGTATTAATTGTTGCCTTTTACTATAACTATTTAATATCGTAGATGTAACTTTTATTCCTGCGTCTGCATTTGATATCATTGGCCACACTTTATATCCATTTGAATGCGCCCAATTTATATATGCAATTCCTGCATCTCCAACATTGTCTTTTAATGTTCCGTCATTTTTATCCAAATAGAAAAATGATGGCGATACAACATTTATGCCGTCTATAACTTGTCCTGTTCTATCTGGTGCTTTTACATATTGTGAATAGTAATCCCAAAACATATCTACTTTTCCTGTAATTTGTTTTGTTTGTTCTTTAGCTTCTCTTGTAGTTGTTATTTCATCCAACTTACTTGTTTTTACATAACCTAACATTCCACTTTGAGTTCTAATTTTAGTCCAGCCTTTTTCTGAAATCTCATTATTATTGTTTTTTATTACTATTACTTGGTTATCTTTTTCAATTTTATCTACTGTCTTTGAAAAGCCTTCTTTTTTAGCTTTTACAGAAACATCTGATTTTGTTTTTGCTTGTACTTGTTCTTTTTCTAGTGAATCAATTACTATTATTTTTGAATCTGCTATATTGTCTATTTGTATATCATATACATCCTTCATTTCACTAATAGGTAAATATACTGTTTCATTTTCTTTTATTGCATGTGCACTAGTTTTTTTAGTTGAACCATTTAATGTTAATTTATTTGATTCAAAACCTATACTCGCAATTTTATCATCATATGTTGTAACAATTTCATTTATCTCATCTTCAATATATATATATTTGTCAAAGAAATTCTTCATATCATCTATTGACATGTATATAACTCCATCTTCAACTCTTATATCATTTTTTAGTCTTTCTGTTTTATTTGAATTATTTATTATCACACTTATTTTGTCACTTGCTTGTTGCTCTTTAATAAAATCTTCTGCTTTAATTAATATAAATACAATTACAAATAATACTGCTAGCAGTATTAACATTCTCTTTAGCATTTTATTATTTTTGTTTAGTTGCTTCATTTGTTTTTCTCCTTATTTTTTTGTTTTATTATATTATAATAGACGGAAAATAGCAAGAATATTCTTGCTATTTTGTCAAATTTTAATAACTACATTTTTCTGAATACTCCAGCAACTTTTCCTAATATTTTGCAATCTGGTACTATTATTGGGTCCATTGTATGGTTTTCTGGTTGTAAACGTATATGTCCATTTTCTTTATAAAATGTTTTTACTGTTGCTTCATCTTCTATTAATGCTACAACTATCTCACCATTACTTGCATTATCTTGTTTTTTTACTAAAATATAGTCTCCATCTAAAATACCAGCTTCTATCATACTTTCTCCTCTTACTGTTAGCATGAAACTTTCACTATTACCCACAAAGTCTATTGGAATTGGGAATGTGTCTGTAACATTTTCGACTGCTAGGATTGGTTGTCCTGCTGTAATTTTCCCTATTACAGGAACATCCACTAACTCTCTTTGTGTATAGAAGTTTTTATTTTCTTTTATTATTTGTTGTCCATCAGTTCCTTTTATAACTTTTAGTGTTCTTCCTTTTTTATCTTCTTTTTTTATGTATCCTTGTTTTTCTAGTTTTGCTAAATAAGCATGTACTGTCGCAGTAGAACTTAATCCAATTGCTTTTCCTATTTCTCTTACAGATGGTGGATACCCATTTTCAATTACCTGCTCTTCAATAAATTTTAATATTGCTTTTTCCTTTCTAGTAGTTTCAGCTCTAGTTCCCATTTACATCACTTCTCCTTTTTTCTATGCAATTATAATATCATACAAAAAAAGAAATGTCAAACAAATTTTTGACATTTTTTTATTTTTTAATCTTCCCATTCAAGTTCATAATCAGCTATTTTAACAATGTCTCCTTCTTGAATTCCCATTTCTTTTAATCTCTGGTTAACTCCAAGTTCATCTAAATTCTTTTGGAAATAATATAGAGATTCATTGTCTGCTATATTTACTCTTCTCATTATTCTCTCTACTGGTTCACCTTCTATTACAAATTTACCCTCTTCTTTTCTTATAGTATAATCATCTTTTTCTTCTAATTTATATACTTTTTTATCTTCATATTCTATCAAGTCTTCTTTTGGTAATATTTTTAGTAATTCAGATACATGTTTAATTAGCTTATCTACTCCCTCCCCAGTTACTGCAGAGATTTTGAAAATTTCAAGTTTCTTTTCTTTTGCTAGATTTTCTATATTTTTGTATAAGTTTTCATCTTGCATACTATCTATTTTATTAGCTACAATTATTTGCGTTCTTTCACTTAATTTCTTACTATATTTTTGTAACTCTGAATTTATCTTATTAAAATCATCAACAGGATCTCTTCCTTCAGAGCCAGATACGTCTATTACATGTAGTAATAATCTTGTTCTTTCTATATGTCTTAAAAATTGTAAGCCTAAGCCTACTCCTTCACTGGCACCTTCAATAATTCCTGGAATATCAGCTATAACAAAACTATCTCCATAATCTGTTTTTACAACTCCTAAGTTTGGTTCTAATGTGGTAAAATGATAATCTGCAATTTTAGGTGTTGCAGAAGTTGTCCTTCCTAAAAATGTAGATTTACCTACATTTGGAAATCCTATTAATCCAACATCAGCAAGTAATTTTAACTCTAATATTAGTTCTTTTTCTTCTCCATTTTCTCCATCTTGTGAGAATCTAGGTGCTTGTCTTGTAGAAGTTGCGAAATGGGCATTTCCTTTTCCTCCTCTTCCACCTTTTAGAACTAATTCTCTTTGTCCCTCTTGTGATAAATCTGCTAAAACTCTGTTATTTGAAGCATCTTTTATTACTGTTCCTATTGGCACTTTGATTGTTAAATTTTCTCCACTTTTTCCGTATTTGTTACTTCCTTCACCATTGTTACCATTTTCTGCTTTAAATTTCTTCTTAAATCTAAAATCTATTAATGTATTTGAGTTAGGGTCTACTTCGAAGTAAACATCTCCTCCTTTTCCGCCGTCGCCACCATCAGGTCCACCTGCTGCCACATACTTTTCTCTTCTAAAAGATATAGCACCATTTCCTCCATCTCCTGCTTTTGCAATTATTTTTACATAGTCTGTAAACATTTCGTTCTCCTCTTTCTTTTATATTTGAATTATTTATATTATTCAAAATAATTTAATTTCATTGCTTTCTTTATTTTTTTCATTGTTTGTGCTGCTGTTTTTCTTGCTTTTTCTGTTCCTTCCATTAATAGTTTATCTACTAACTCTGGTCTTTCTTCATAGTATTTTCTTTTTTCTCTTATCGGTTTCAAAAATTCTATTATATTATTTGCAAGTTGTTTTTTACATGCAACACAGCCTCTTTCTCCAGCTCTACATTCTTCACAAACAGTCTTGTATTCCTCTTGTGTACTAAATAAATTATGATAGTATGCTACCATACATATATCTGGATTTCCTTTATCGTCTTTTCTAATTCTATTTGGATCTGTTACTGCACTCATCACTTTTTGAGTTATTATTTCTGGTGAATCAGATAAATAAATAGCATTTCCTAATGATTTGCCCATTTTTTCATTACCATCTAATCCTTTTATTCTTTTGCTATTTGAAAGTACAGCTTCTGGCTCTATTAAAGTTTCTCCATATATACTATTAAACTTTCTTACAATTTCTTTACATTGTTCTATTAAAGGTAATTGATCTTCACCAACTGGCACAAGTGCTCCTTCAAATGCAGTAATATCAGCGGCTTGGCTTACTGGATATCCTAGGAATCCATAAGTTACACTTTCTCCAAAAATCTCTTTCTTTTGAGCTATTTCTGTTTTTACTGTTGGATTTCTTTGAAGCCTAGATATTGTTACTAAATTCGAGTAAAACACAGTAAGTTCAGCTACTTCCGGAATCATAGATTGAATATATATAGTTGTTTTTTGTGGATCTAGTCCAACTGATAAGTAATCCATCATAACTTCTCTTACGTTTTTTCTAACTTTATCTGGATTATTAAAGTTATCTGTCAATGCCTGAACATCTGCTATTAATATATATGGATCATACTTTCCAGATTCTTGCATCTCTACTCTTGTTTTTAATGATCCAAAATAATGTCCTATATGTAATCTTCCTGTTGGTCTATCTCCTGTTAAAACTCTTTTTTTCTCCATTTTTATCTCCTTACTTTTTCTTTATTAATAGTGTTACAAAATATATTATACCTGATATTATTACAATCATTGGTCCTGCTCCAACATTAAAGTAGTATGAAATAATAAGTCCTGTTAACCCAGAAAATAGTGAAAATAGCACTGCAAATAAATGATACTTTCTCATATTGTTTGCAATATTTCTACTTGCTGCAGCTGGTAATATTAAGAGTGAATTTATAAGTAAGATTCCAATCCATCTAATTGAAATCATTACTATAATTGCTATTAATACAACAAATATATTATCAATTTTTTTAACATTTATTCCTTTGCTTTTTGCCAGAGTACTATTAATACTAATTATATTTAATTTGTTAAATGTAAAGTACCAAAAAGTATATACCACAATTGCTGCAATTAATACATAAAATATCTCTGCGTTTGTTATACTTAAAATATCACCAACTAAATAGCTCGAATATTTGTTAAAGTTACCACTTTGTGCCAACATTGCTAAGCCTAGTGCAATCGCTATTGATGAAAATACACTAATAATTGTATCCGCCCCATATGATGTTTTATTTTTCACATAATTTAACAATAATGCAAATACTATGGCAAACAAAATCATTCCTATATTTATATTTGTAATTCCAAGAACCATTCCAATAGCAATTCCTGTTAACGCTGAATGACCTAATGCATCAGAAAAAAATGCCATCTTGTTATTAACAATCATGGTTCCTAATATTGCAAACACTGGCGTAACAAGTACTATCGCTAGTAATGCATTTTTCATAAAAGTATAATTTATAAATTCAAATGGTATTATTGTTTCTAATACACTATATATTGCTTCCATCTTTCCTCCATTTATTTTAATATTTACATTAATTATATTCCAAATCTGTTTCTAAATTCTAGACTATTAAATACTTCATCTGGTGTTCCATCTTTTATTACTTCTTTATCTAACAAGACTATTTTATCTGCGTATTTTTTTGTCAATTCCAAATCATGTGATACTAAAATAATCGCCATATCATATTCTGTTTTTAATCGATTTATTATTTGGTAGAAATCTCTAATACCATTTTTATCAATTCCAGATACTGGTTCGTCTAGTATTAGTAAATTTGGAGTAGGTTTTGTTGCAATACTAATTAATACTCTTTGTAATTCTCCTCCTGATAGATCCCCAATACTTTTATCTATTAAACCATCTGCTCCAAATAATTTTAAATGTTCTTTTATTTCATTATATACTTTATTATTCTTTTTAAAGCATACCGGTGTATGGCAAATACATGATGCAAACATATCATAAACAGTAGTTGGCATATGTTTTTCTACATTTATGCTTTGCGGAACATATCCTATTTTTATTTTTTTAGCTAAATTATCTCTTTGATCTACAAAAGTAATATTGCCCGTATGTTCAATCTCTCCTAAAATAGCCTTTAATAGTGTACTTTTACCAGCTCCGTTTCTTCCGATTATAACTGTTAATTCTCCACAATGAATATGTATATTTACATTTTTCAAAGCTATTTCTTTGCCGAATTTAACTCCAATATTATTTATTTTTATGCAGTGTAATCCACAAGCTTTCTCCATATATTATTCCTCTCCAAAATCATCTATTTATTCTTCTATGTCTAAAGTTTCTAAATTTCTATTCATACTATTTATATATGAGTTTATATCCATATCTCCTTTTAATCCTGAATCTAATTTATAAATTTGTGCACCTGTTTCATTTGCAATTGTCTGAGCATTTTTTAAATCATCATCAATATCTACAATTATTATTTTAATATCATCCTTTTTTACTGTATTTATTATATTTTTTAAATTTTCTGCTGACAAACTACTTTCTTCATGTGAAGTATGAATTGCTGTTGCATTAATTCCTAAATCTTTTGCTAAATATTCAAAAGATTCATTTAATATAATCGCACCCTTACCCTCTAATTTTTTTAATCTAGAATTATAATCATTTTTCAATTTTTCTATTTTCTTTATATATTCTTGTGCATTTTTTATATATATTTCTGCATTTTCTGGATTTTTATCACATAGCCCTTTTTGTATGTTTTCAACTTGTAAAATATAATTTGATATGCTTGTCCATATATGAGGATTAACTTCATCGTCCTCTTTAATTAAATTTTGAATATTTTCACTTGAATCAATAATCTGTATTTCTTTATTCGATGAAGTTACTTTATCTATAAAGCTTTCTAATCCCAATCCATTTTCAATAAGAATATTTGCATTTTCTAATTTTTTCATATCTGTAGTAGTAAGTGTATAATCATGTACACAACCAACATTAACGTCTGCCATATTTACTAATTCAATATTATTTGCACCTTGTGTTATATTAGATGCCATAATATAAAGTGGATAAAATGTAGTTACAATTTTAAATGATCCACTTTCGCTTTTATTTTGATTCCTATTATTTTTATTGTTTGAAACAGCAAACCCTATAACAGCTAACATTATAATTATCAAACATATGATTACAATATATTTAATATATTTTTTCATTGCATATGCCTCCCAATTTTACATATACTATGATACCATTTTTTCCCTCATTTTTCAAGCTGTTTAAGTATATTTTATTGTAAAATCTCCTTAATAGCATCTAAATTCTTAATAACTGCTTCATACCCATACTCAAAGCATTTGTCCAGTTTATTAATATCTAATAATCCAACCTTATCAGTATATACATTTAATACATAATCACTTTGTTCTAAATTTTCTTCTGCAATCTTATTGCCCATTATATCAATTGTTTTCATTACAATATCCATTATATTGCTTTTTTCATCTATTTTATCAGCATCAAATTTTACAGCTATAACTTTATCTGCGCCTTGTTTTTTTACTTCATTTACAGGTACATTATCAAGTGCTCCACCATCCATAAAAGCATGTTTATGGATATTGCATACGTTGAAAACAGCCGGAAAACTACTACTAGCTCTAACGGCTTTTCCAACACTTATATCTGTAATATACTGTGATTTATCTTCTTTTTCAGGAACTATATTTGTAAAAATATATTCTTTTGATTCCATTATATCTACAGATGGTATTACTATTGGCATTTTTATTTGTGTTAATGTTTCAATTCCCTTTTCTCTTGCTATTTCGTTATATAGTTCCTCTATATTTTTTCCGTTTCTAAATCCATTCATAATTGGTGAACTTTTATTTACAAAAGATTTTAAACCTGAAATAATTGGCAATACATTCATTCCAACAATCTTTTTCGCATTTTTTCTAAACAATAAATAGATTTCTTCAGGAGAATATCCCATTGCATAAAGACTAGCTATCATACTACCTGCACTTGTCCCGCCAATTATATCTATATGTATTCCATTGTTTTCTAACGCTTGTAATACTCCAGCATGAGCTATTCCTCGTATTCCTCCACCTGATAATGCAACACCAATTTTCACTTTAATTCCACTCCTTTTACAATAATATATGAATATTATTCGCAAGTTTGTGTTTGTTTAATCATGTATAAACTTTATTTTTTAAAGAAAATATGGTTGGAATTTATTAAAACAAAAAAGAGTCAAATAACCTTAACATTACTTGACTCTTTCCATATATTTTTACTATTCTGCTGTGTATGGTAAGATTGCAATTTGTCTTGCTCTTTTTACAGCTATAGTAATATCTCTTTGATGTTTTGCACATGCTCCTGTTGCTCTTCTTGGAAGTATTTTTCCCTTATCATTAATAAATTTCTTTAATTGATCGGCATTTTTATAATCTAAAACTAAGTTCTTGTCTGCACATAATGGGCATACTTTTTTTCTCATTTTTCTGAATTTTGGATTGTAATTGTCGTCTTGATTATTGTTTCTATTATTTCTTTTATTTTTCTTGTTGTCTGCCATAATTTTCCCCCCTATCTAATCTAAAATGGTAAATCGTCTCCTGAAGATATTTCAAAATCCGAACCATTATTAGCAGATGGCATTGCTCCAAATGTAGCATCAAAATTTGATGATGCATCTGCATCTCTTCTACCTTCTGCAAAATATGCTTCTTCTGCTACAACTTCTGTAACATAATGTTTTTGACCTTGTTCATCATCCCATGTTCTAGTTTGAATTCTTCCTATTATAGAGACTTGTTGTCCTTTTTTATAATATTTGCTACAAAATTCGCCTAACTTTCCCCAAGCAACTACGTTAATAAAGTCTGCTTGTCTTTCTTCACCTTGTCTTACAAATCTTCTATTAACAGCTAGTGAAAATGAAGCAACTAGTGTATTACTCGTTTGAGTATATCTTACTTCTGGGTCTCTTGTTAATCTACCCATTAGAATTACTTTATTCATATTTTACACCTTTCCTTTCTAAATAAAAGGCCCCCGAATTATTTTTTTATTACTATAAATTTTATTATTTCATCTGTAATTCTGTAATTTCTTTCTAATTCTGCAATTAGGCTTGGATTTGCTGTAAAGTCGAATACTACATAGTTTCCTTCTTTGTTTTTACCAATTTCGTAAGCTAATTTTTTCTTTCCAAGTTCATCAACTTTTCCTACTTTACCGTCACTATTAATCAATGTTGTGAATCTTTCTATTAAAGCTTTCATTTTTTCTTCTTCAACATTTGGATTAATAATGATAATACTTTCGTAATTATTCATTATCTTTCACCTCCTTATGGATATATAACCTGCATTTCTTCCTGCAAGTAAGGAATTGTAAAAATAATGTTATATATTTTATAATTAAATATGTAATATAACCTATAAAAAATAGTAACGTTATTTTCAACGTTACTATTTTATCACGTTTTTATTTGATTTGCAAGTTTTTTTCTAAATCTCTATTAGCCACCTGTTGCAATTGTTGTATTTTTCGTATCTTTCTTCTTGTATCATATCTTCTTTTTTCAATTATCATTAATATCCATAAATATGCAACTATAATTAATATTGATATATTTCTAATATACAATATTGCAACACTTGAAATGGCTGTTAATAATATAATCATTGTTTTTGAAATCATGTATGTATATTTTTCAGACTTTCTTAATCCTATACAAATATGTAATATTTCTTTAATTATCCTACCTCCATCTAATGGATATATTGGTATTAAATTAAATATTGCAATTAGCAAATTTGCATATATAACATCTTGTAGATTAATGGTTGTTATACTAAAAAAAGAAATTTGTTCTAGTTCAGGTTTTATGTTCTTTAATATAGAAACTATTATAACTATGATAAAATTTGTTAAAGGTCCTGCTAGCGCTATAATTTCCCTCTTTATTCCTAGCAAATTTCCTTTTAATATTTTTTTATTATATTCTTCACATTTTATTGCAAATTCTATTTTCATTCCTACAGGTGTAACTTTTATTTCTTTTGGTTTAAATCCTAATATTAATCCCATAGCTAAATGTCCTAATTCATGTATAAAGGCAAAAAGCATTAATAATATGTATATATTAAATTGAGATGTCACGAGAAATAATAATAAAAATAGAAATATCTTTAAATCAACTTTTATATTCATGTTTATTATTTTTTGATATATTTTATATCAAAATTCTCCCTTCTTATGTTAAAATTTATATTTCTAAAACTTTAGTATATATTCAGGATTAATTGTTCTTCCATTTCTTATAATCTCAAAATGCAAGTGCGGCCCTGTAGCACGTCCAGTCTCTCCTACTTCTGCTATCTTCTGTCCTTGTTTAATTTTTGCTCCTTTTTTTACTACTATTTTATTGCAATGCGCATATCTGGTTAACACTTCTCCATTTTTTATTTCTACATGTTTTCCGATATTCTCCTTCTGATGATACAAGTGTTACTGTCCCTTCCATTGCTGCATAAATCGCTGTCCCCTTATCTGCACCAATATCAATTCCCTGGTGATTTGCAGACACTATTTCTGTTGGTTCTCTTGCTCCATATCTAGATGTTATAGTTCCTTTTAGCGGTATCTTAAAGCTATACTTCTTTTTAACATACTCTGCATCAATTTCCATCTGTGTCTTTTTTACTGTTTCATTAGTTTTTTCTTCTTGTACATTATTTACTTCAGCTCCTCCAACGCCACCTTGCGCTACAGTATTTGTAACTTTATTACTCACTATTTCTTGCTCATTAGTATTTTTCGCCTGATTTTCTACTGTATTTTCTTGCGATCCTGCTTGTTCATTTAACTGTTCATTTACTTGCTCATTCACCTGTTCGTTTGATTGCTCTTCATTAACTATACCAGGAATCATAAATTTATTTTTATTATTCTCTATAAAGGAACTTACTTGCGCATATGCATTTCCAAAATTAATGTCATATGACAACATTTCTTTTGTTTTATTAATAACATCTTCTGAAAATATATAATTCGTATTTTTTATTAAATAAAAAATAATATAAATAACGGCACAAATAGCCAGTTGCAATGCCATTTTCTTAAAAAGAGACCATTCATTTTTACTTGTATTTACGTTATCACTCGAAACTCTTATTCCGCTTCTATTTGCAGTTCTTCTTCTATTATAAATTTCCTCAGCTCTTCTTATTCTATCCTCTTGGCTTAGTATTCTTTCCATAATAAAAACACCTCTTCCTTTGTTTTTTTATGTATATGTCCATAAAAGGTGTTTTATTACTAATTTATTTATATTAAACTCAATATTAAGCTTATGACTGTAGAAATTCCCAATACAAAATTTAATTTTAAAGATTTTTTATATTTCTTTTCAAGTTGTTTGATATTATTTTTCCATCTTGGTGATCTAGTTTCAATTTTTGAAATATAATTATTAATCACCATCTCAGCCTCTTTCAAAATATATTTTTTATCTTTATCTTTCTCTTCATTACTTACAGTTTTCTCTGCTTTTCGCTTATCAATATTCACATTTTCACTGTCTGCATATTGATATCTTTTCACTTTTTTGTTTTCCTTTAATACTACTATGGCTTCTTCCACTAAATTTGACGGTAAATTCTTTAAGACAATAATATTTTTCATATTACTTACATCCATTTTAATTCCTCCAAAAATTTATACTTAATCTTATTTATATAAATCTTTGCCAAATTCACCAATTCTATACATTATTAAATTATTTGTATAGTTTGATTAATTCCATAAGTTATTGTATCAGCCATTTTCTTAACCATTTTCAAATCTGTATTTATTAATGTTTTAAAATTTTCCATTTTATCATTTTTATATTTTCCAACAACAGCTTTTATATTTATGTGTGAATTGCAATTTTCATCTCTACCTAATGAAGCACCAATTTTAATATTTCCTCTTCCTACAATTATTCTTTCTATCATTTCTTCTTTTCCGAGTGCTGCATCAATTGTAATTATGAAAGGTTGTTTATATTTTATTAAAGCATCTTTTAATACTTTCTTTGTATTTGCAAAACTTAATGGTTCTTTCATATTTCCATAAATTTTAACATTTTGTTTATATTTTAATAATTCAAGTAGACTTTCGCCTACCATTGGACCTATTGAATCCCCCACCACCTTATTAGTTCCTATACATAGTATTAAAATAGTTGAAAATTGTTTATTTATATTAAACCACTCTAATTGTTTTTTTAAATCTTGCACTATTTTTAATTCTTGCATTGCATCACCTCTACTATTTCGAATTTTATTCTTTTCCATATGCAATTATGATGCTTATATTTTTATCTCTATTATATTTTTTTATAATATCTTCAGAAAAACTTGCAATTTCATTTGATACTACAACCATTCTATAGTCTCTTCTCACTAGTTCTTTTATTTTTGCATCTGTTTCTTCTGGATCAGAAAGTTTGAACACGTCAAATCCAAGTGCTTCTGGAATTTTAAAACTATTTGCATCTTTTTCATATTTTATCCATGATATTTTCATTTATAATCACCTTCTATTTACTATTTTTTATATTTTTGATCTTTTTATTCATTAAATTTCATATAAAAAAAGCAAGATAAAACATCTTGCTTTTCTTAATTTTTATTCTAATATTTTCTTTATATCATCATCATCTAATAATTTCCTATCAGATACATATGATTTTGCTCTTTTATCACTTTGTATAGCTGCACTTACAATTTCTTTTTCAGCACGTAAACGCTTACTTGCATATTTCAAAATTAGTCCCTTGTTTTTTACTGCTTCATATACTACTTCATCATCATCTCTTAATCTCTCTGATGCAAAATACAATTCTTGGCCATCTATTTTTACACCTGCTAATACAACCTGTTTGTCATCCTTTAATCTTTCACTTGCATAACAAACCGTCCATCCAACTTTTTGAACAGAAGCTAAAACAACCTCTTTATCATCTTTTAATCTATCACTTGCAAATTCTAATGCGTTTCCATCCGCTTTAATAGCTTCCATAACAACTTCTTTATCGTCTTTAAGTTCTTCAGATACTAAATCTAATAAACTGCCTTTTTCTTTAACTTTTTCTAAAACATATTCCTTATCATTATTTTTGTTTTCGTCGAATTCCATTTTTTATCCTTCTCCTTCTTATTGTTCTCGATATTTGGCTTAAGACTAAATTCAATAAAATAAAATTACAAATTGTTGCTAAGCTTAACATTATTGTTAAAAATACATATTCTTGTGGTAACACTACTGCAAACCAGTCTGTAAATATAGTACAACATGCAGTAAATATTAAAATTAATGTTGGTAATAATATACCTCTAACAATATTAAATGGTATTGAAATTTTTATTAATAATAGGAATCCTGTTAATACTGTAAGAATAACGCATATTGTAGAATAAACCTCTGCAGGTAAATTTTGCTTACTATTTACAAATAAAACAATTAAAATATTTGATATTACTGTTATAGCTGTTGGTATTGATTTGCCAAGAACATTTCCAAGAAATGTTCCTTTTATTCTCTGTTTATTTGGTTCTAATGCTAATATGAAGGATGGTATTCCTATACAAACTAATGCAATTAAGCTTAATTGAATTGGCATAAATGGATACTGTTTATTCATAAATACAAATAAAATTGCTAAAAATGTAGAGTATATTGTTTTTGTTAAAAACAGTGCTGCAGAACGTTCTAGATTATTTATTGTTCTTCTTCCTTCAGCCACAATTTTTGGCATAGATGCAAAATCAGAATCTAATAATATAAGTTGTGATACATTTCTTGCTGCATCACTACCACTTGCCATCGCAATGCTACAATCTGCTTCTTTTAAAGCAATAATATCATTTACTCCATCGCCAGTCATTGCCACAGTGTGTCCTTGATTTTTTAAAGCTTCTACGATTTGCTTTTTTTGTATTGGAGTTACTCTTCCAAATATTTTGTATATTCTTGTAGCTTTCTCTATTTCTTCCTCAGTGTTTAATGTTGTGCAATCTATATATTTATCATACCCTTCTACACCAGCTCTTTTAGAAATTTTTGAAACTGTAATTGGATTATCTCCTGATATAATTCTAATATCTACACCTTGTTTTTTAAAATATTCCAGTGTGTCTTTTGCGTTTTCTCTTATTTTATCTGTAATTAAGACAAATCCTAAAACTTCAATATTATCTGGTAATTCCTTATCTTTAAAATTTTCTTTTGAATGTGCTAATACAAGCACTCTATAGTCAGCTGAATATTTTTCAATATCATTTTTATAGTTCTCTATTGTATCCTTTAATACAAACTCAGGAGCACCAATAATATAGCTTCCCTTTTGTTTAAATTCCACTCCAGACCACTTCTTCTTAGATGAGAAAGGTACTGTTTTTGTTTTTTCCCATTCTCCTTTTAATTTTATATTTTTGTATTTATCTCTAATAGCTTCAATAGTTGAGTTTGAGTCTTCTGAGTTTTTCCCTATTGCTGATAGTATCTCTTGCATCTCATTTAATTCTATATTCTCAGTAATAATATCATTAACTTCCATTCTACCTTCTGTAATTGTTCCTGTTTTGTCCAAACATAAGGTATCAACTCTAGCCAATGTCTCTATGCAAAACAATTCTTGCACCAACACATTACTTTTTGATAACCTAATTACACTAACAGCTAAAACAGTACTAGTTAATAAGATCAAGCCCTCTGGAATCATTCCTATTATTGCTGCAACTGTATGTACTACTGCACTTCTTATGTTTCCATCTTCTAATCCTAGTTGATTGAAAAAAAGCAATGTTCCTACTGGGATTATTATTATTGATACAGTTCTTATTATCTTATTTAAAGATGTCATTATTTCTGATTTTACTTTTTTTATGTACCTTGTTTCTTTTGAAATTTTAGAAGTAAAATTTTCTTCTCCTATATGTTCGACTCTTGCAACGCATTTTCCACTTACAACAAAGCTTCCTGATAAGATAAGATCTCCCTTTTTCTTTATTATTGAATCTGATTCACCTGTAATAAATGACTCATTTACTTCTATCTCTCCATCTAGTAAAATGCAATCAGTTATCACTTGATTTCCAGCTTCAAATAATAATATATCGTCTAATACTACCTCATTTATTCCAATATCTTGTTTGTTGCCATTTCTAACGCAATGTACTTTTGCACTTGATATTAGTGAAAGTTTATCAATAATTTTTTTAGAGTGAATCTCTTGTACTGTACTAATAGCCGTATTTATCACTACTAATATAATGAATAACATATTTTTGTATTCTCCTACGGAAAAGACGGCAATAGCTAATAACAAGTTCATTAAGTTAAACAAGGTAAAAAAATTATTTATTATTATTGACTTTATACTTTTAGTTGGTACTGTTGTATCATAATTAATTAAATTCTGTAATTTTCTTGCCTGTATTTGTTCTTCGTTTAATCCATCATTTATATTTGGATTATATCTTTCATTATTTTCTTCTGTATTTAATCTTGTTTCAATTTTATTCATTTTTATAACTCCATATATATTAGTCAAATAAGATTTTAACATATTTCTTTTTATTTGTATACAAAAAAACAGTAGTTTATGACTACTGTCTTTACTTTATTTTATGCACAATTTAATATAATTTGTAATATAATTAACAGTCCCGCTCCAGGTATTCCTAACAATCCTACAAAAATAGAAGTAATTATATTAAGACCAATATGAAAGCCAAAGTTTGCTCCAATGGCATTAATAATAAAAATGAGTATTCCTCCCAAAACGGAATTTAATACTAATTTAAATATATTTTTTAATGGTATTATAAATATTTTTCCAAAAATAAATAAGAATACAATACATGCTACAAAAGTTATGATATTGTTAATCTCCAAGATCAACCACCCCTTCTTCTTTACATACTATGATCAATCTCGGACAAATATTACTGTGCCTTATTATTTTTTATATATAATTCATTTATCATATCCAATGCAATTCCTTTTTTTCTTGCTTTTTTCATCAAGTAATCTAATTTCGTTTGATTGGCTTTTATTTGATAAGAATAATAATCAATTAAATCATCTTGCGCATATTCAAAATTCTTATGTTCTAGATTTAATTCTCTTTTTGTTTTTATAATACTTATAATTAACTCTAGATCCTTTTCTGCATCAGTTTTATCAACTATTTTATTTTCTCTTATATATTCGTTATCCATAGTAACTCTCCCAATTTTCCATTTCTACTATTTACTATTATATTCAAAAAATGTAAAAATATTCATACTGCTTTTTATTTTACAATGAAATAAATCATTATTCCTACTGATTGAATAACAAACAAATTCATTACATTTGAAGTTAGTAAATTGCTTGTCGCTTCTACAACTCCTTCTTTGTCATCTGTGTGATGTTTTTGAGCCTCAAAAAATGTAATTAATTCTGGTAAACTTGTAATAAATCCTAGTAATACTCCAATTATAAGCTCTGGTATACCAAACCTTACACATAAATTATTTAACACATCACTTAAAAGGTTACCTACTACATATAATATGAGTCCTACAATAATTAAAAATATAATTTGTATTACAACCATTAACAGATCTTTTCTAATATTGTTTTCTTCTGTATTTTCTTTTACGTTAGATTTTACTACTTCTCCATTATTATTTTTCTTCATATATAGCTTATGAGCATTATTAGTGATTTTATAAAATATTAAAAGCAAAACTATAAAAATTGGAACAATAACAAATTGACTTTCAAAATTAAATACAAGCATTATAATAGGTATTATTATGGTAATACCCACTAAAAACAAATCAATTCTTATAGCTTTATTTTTTAGAACTTTTTGATTTTTATTTAAAATAACTGTAGCACTATATTGAATTAGATTTATTACATTTGAACTAATAATATTATATACACTTGTTTCAATAAGCCCTGTTAATGCTGAAAAAGATACAGTCAAGAGTTCTGGTATTGATGTAGCGATTCCAGCAATATTCCCTATAACCTTTGGTTTTAATTTTAATAATTTTCCTAATTTTCTTAATATTCTTACCAAGGCATATTTAGAAATTACTACTATCACAATGGAATATATTAAAAATTTTATTATTTCTATTAATAAATACATATATTTTCTCCCTGTTTTCTTTTATCTTTCCACGTTTTTTCCATATTATGTATTGATTTTTTCTTTTATATATGATAAAATTGTATGATTTTATAAATATATTGTTATACAAAAGGAGGATATTGTATGATTGATATTAAATTTTTAAGAGAAAATCCCGAAGTTGTAAAGGAAAATATAAGAAAAAAATTCCAAGATCAAAAGCTTCATCTAGTAGATGAAATTATTGATTTAGATGCCAAAAATAGAAATGCCAAATTAGTTGGTGATGATCTTAGAATGAAAAGAAATTCTTTAAGCTCTGAGATCGGAAATTTAATGAAAAACGGAAAAAAAGAAGAATCTGAAAAAATTAAAACTCAAGTACAAGAAATTAATAACAAGCTTGCAGAGAATGAAAAAATTGAAGAAGAATATTCATCTCAAATTAAAGAAAGAATGATGAAAATTCCAAATATAATTCATGAATCTGTTCCTATAGGTGAAGATGATAGCAAAAATGTAGAAATTGAAAAATTTGGTGATCCATTTGTTCCAGATTATGAAATTCCTTATCATGCTGACATTATGGAAAGTTTAGATGGTATTGACTTAGACTCAGCACGTAGAGTTGCTGGTAATGGTTTTTATTATCTTATGGGAAATATTGCAAGACTACATTCTGCAATTTTATCATACGCAAGAGATTTTATGATTAATAAAGGATTTACATACTGTATTCCACCATATATGATACGTAGTGATGTTGTAACAGGTGTTATGAGTTTTGAAGAAATGGATGCAATGATGTATAAAATTGAAGGCGAGGATTTGTATTTGATAGGTACAAGCGAGCACTCAATGATAGGTAAATTTAAAGATCAAATTTTGCCAAAACAAAATATGCCATATACCATGACATCATATTCTCCATGTTTTAGAAAAGAAAAAGGTGCTCATGGAATTGAAGAACGTGGTGTTTACCGTATACATCAATTTGAAAAACAAGAAATGATAGTTGTTTGTGAGCCTGAAGATAGTTGGACTTGGTATAATAAATTGTGGTCATACACTGTAGAATTATTTAGAAGTATGGATATCCCAGTTCGTACACTTGAATGTTGTAGTGGTGATTTAGCTGACTTAAAAGCAAAAAGTTGTGATGTTGAAGCTTGGAGTCCAAGACAAAAGAAATATTTTGAAGTCGGAAGCTGTTCTAACCTTACAGATGCACAAGCAAGACGTTTAGGAATTCGTATAAAAGGGGAAAAAGGAAACTATTATGCTCATACTCTAAATAATACAGTAGTTGCTCCTCCACGTATGCTTATAGCATTTTTAGAGAATCATTATCAAAAAGATGGAAGTGTCACAATTCCTGAAGTTCTTCGTCCTTACATGGGTGGAATTGATAAACTTGTTCCAAAGAAATAAATTTTCAAAATTATTTACAATAATATTTACATCTCGGTCAATTATAATTAATTTTTCGTGCCTTGCTGTAGGCTTTCTTAAGCTTATAAACTGCACATATCTTCAAGATTATTTACACCTCGGTCAATTATAATTAATTTTTCGTGCCTTACTGTAAGCTTTCTTAAGCTTACAAACTGCGCGTTACTTCAAAATTAATTATAATTGACCTGTGTTTTATATATTTTTTTTAAGGAGATTAATATTTATGATTATAAAGAATGCACAATTTAAGATTTCTGCTGTTAGTCCAAAACAATATCCTGATGATAATTTACCAGAGATTGTTTTAGTTGGAAAATCAAATGTAGGAAAATCTTCATTTATTAATACTATGATAAATAGAAAAAAATTGGCTAGGACAAGTAGTGAACCTGGAAAGACTAGACAGATCAATTTTTATGACATTAATCAAAGTTTTTACTTTGTTGATTTACCTGGATATGGTTATAGTAAAATGTCAAAAGTAGAACAAGCAAGAGTAGGAAATTTTATTGAGGAGTATTTGTCAACTAGTAAGAATATTGCTTTAATAATATTTTTAATTGATATACGACATCTTCCTTCAGAAAATGATAGATTAATGTATGATTATGTAGTTAGATCAGGAAGGCCTTTTATTATACTTGCTAATAAAGCTGATAAGATTGCTATAACAAAAGTAGAAAATTCTGTAGAAGATCTACAAAATGCACTAAACCCTTTACATGATTTTGTATTCCTTCCATTTTCTTCTGAGAGAAGAATTTATTCAGATAATGTTTGGAAACAAATAGAGCTTTACTTATAACCCATATTGTTATATGGTTATTGTCGAAAAATGTCATCTGAGATCATTTTTTATTGACTTTATTACTTAAATATACTATAATGTACAGTATCCTACACAAAAGTGTATGATCAATTTAATAAAAGGAGGATTTTGCATATGCAGTCCAAGCACAACCCCCCCACATTGTTGTTTGAGTTTCCTAATAAGGGAGCCTCAAAGAGTTTTTTCGATCGTTGCATTAGTGATCCTAATGTGAAACTTGTGCAGCACCCTTATACCAATGATGGTAGAGGTGCCAAAGACGAAAAGAGAGTTCTCGTAACTTGTCTCGGCAGTTTAATCCTGGATTTAAAACTTCAGGAGATATTAACTATTGAGGCAGAACGCTTAGGTGGAAATTATCTGCCACGTACCACAGTAGTACTGGCTTAGAGTTGTGCCTCCAGAATCGAGGGGAGCCAAAATGGCTCCCCTCACCTTTTATTTTATTTCATTTTTTCCTTACAATCATTTTTAATGCTCTTTGTCTTTCAACTGTAATCACATGATCACACCCTAAACATTTTAGCTTAAAATCAACACCTACTCGCGTTAATTCCCATAGTTTGCTCCCACATGGATGTTGCTTTTTTGTTTGTACTATATCTCCTATATTATATTCCATAGACTCTACCTCATAAATCTATTACATTTAATAATAATTATTATTTATTAATTACCTTTTTTAATCTTGCTTTTACGCTTTCTTCTCCTAGTACTTGCATTATTTCATACATATCAGGAGTATTTTGTCTACCTGTTAAAGATACTCTAATAACTGTACTTATATCTCCAACATGTCCTGGCCATTTTTCAGGTTCTTTTTTATATTCTTTAACTTCTCTTGCATATCCCATTTCTTCGGCCAAATCTTTAATCTTGTCAAACCACATTTGTTTGTCATCATTAATATCAAAATACTTCTCTATATATGTGTTTATAATATTTTTTATTTCAGTTGCATCTGATATCTTTGCATATTCGTAATCTATTGTATTATTTAAAAATTCTTCATCATACATATATATAATTGCATTTTTTATATCTGACCATTTAGCAATATCTTTTCTAGGTTTATTATTGCCTCTTTCAATTCCAAATATTTTTAATGAATATTCTTTATCTTCTAATAGTTTAGCAAGTTCTTCATCATATCTTTTTGCCCATTCTGATACTTCTTCAAAAACTCTTTCTTTTGAATATTTAGATATAACATTTTTTGATACATCTAGCAATTTTACCATATCAAAAACTGCTCCGCTTCCACTCATTTTGCTAATTTCAAATTTAAATTCTGAAATATTTGCATCAGGATTTGCTTTTCTCCATAATTCAAAACTTGAATTTCCTATATTCATTAAATATTCACAAACTGCTTGTGAAGGAATTCCTTGCTCATGATAATAGCTTACAGCAGCTTCTGGATCTTTTCTTTTACTAATTTTTCTCTTTTTACCATCTTCATCTTTTAAGATTGGAGCATAATGGCAATATTTTGGTGTTTTAAATCCTAATGTTTTAAATAATTCTAAGTGAAGTGGTATAGATGATACCCATTCATCAGAACGAATAACATGCGTTACTCTCATCAAATGGTCATCTACAGCATGTGCAAAATGGTATGTAGGAAGACCATCAGCTTTTATAATTACTATATCTTGATCATTTTCTGGAAAATCTATGTTTCCTTTAATAACATCATGATGTCTAATTTTCTTTTCTTCATTTCCCATAGACTTAAATCTAATTATATATTTTTCACCAGCTTTTATTTTTTCAATAGCCTCATCTACTGATAAATTTCTATATTTTGCCCATACACCATAATATCCAGTTCTTAGTTTTGCAGCTTCTTGCTTTGCTCTCATTTCTTCTAATTCTTCTGGAGTTGCGAAACAAGGATATGCTCTACCTTGCTCGATTAAATATTTAGCATATGCTCTATATATTTCTCCTCTTTCGCTTTGTTTATATGGACCATATTCACCTTTTGATTCTGTTTCATTAATCATACCTTCATCAAATTCTATATTAAAGTCCTTAACTGCTGAAACAATTTGATTAACACCATTTTCTATTTCACGCTTTTGGTCTGTATCCTCAATTCTTAAGATAAATACTCCATTTGTTTGATCTGCAAGTTTTCTATCTATAACACATTGCATTAATCCTCCAATATGAACAAAACCTGTAGGACTTGGTGCAAACCTTACAACCATTGCACCTTCATCTAACTTTCTTTCTGGATATTTTTTCTCATAATACTCTATTTCTTTTACATTAGGATATATTAAATCCGCTAAATCTTTATAATTCATACCATTTGCTCCTTACTATATTTATTTTATACTTCCATAATAATTGGTAAGATCATTGGGTTACGTTTTGTTTTTTGGAAAATATAATCTCTTAAATTATCCTTTAATGTTGATTTTATAGTTGACCAATCACGAATTCCCTGTTCTTCGAAGTTTCTAACTTCTTCACGAATTACCTTTTTAACATCTTCCATTAAATTTTCAGATTCTCTTACATATACGAATCCTCTAGACACAACATCTGGTCCTGATACAATCTCACCTGTTGCTGAATCCATTGTCATTACAATAACAATTAATCCATCTTGTGATAAATGTTGTCTATCCCTTAAAACAATATTTCCAACATCTCCAACACCTAATCCATCTACTAAAATTTTCCCAGATGGTACAGATGTTGTTAATTTCGCCTCTTTTGGGTTTACTTCTAGCACTCTACCATTTGTTAATAAAAAGATATTCTCTGTTGGTATTCCCATTTTTCTAGCAGTTTCTGCATGTGCTCTTAATTGTCTATATTCTCCGTGAACAGGAATAAAGAATTTTGGTTTAGCTAGAGCTAATATTAATTTTTGTTCTTCTTGACAAGCATGGCCTGAAACGTGAATATCTTCTAATGCACTATATACAACTTCTGCTCCAATTTGCATTAAATCATTTATAACGTTAGAAACTAATTTTTCGTTTCCTGGTATCGGTGTTGCTGATATAATTACCATATCATTTGGAGTAATTACAACCTTTTTATGTTCTCCTGATGCCATTCTTGTAAGTGCTGACATTGCTTCTCCCTGGCTTCCTGTTGTAATAATTACTAATTGATCATCTGGATAATTTTTTATCATATCTATATCAATAAATAAGTTTTCAGGTGCATCAATATATCCTAATTGTCTAGCAGTATCAATCATATTAATCATACTTCTTCCGCAAACTGCTATTTTTCTTCCATATTTTACAGCTGAATTAACTATTTGTTGTACTCTATGAACATTTGATGCAAAAGTTGCAACTACAATCCTTTTTGTATTATTTAAGAATAACTTGTCAAATACTTCTCCAACTGAACTTTCAGACATCGTAAATCCTTTTCTTTCTGCATTTGTACTATCTGAAAGTAATGCAATAATTCCTTTATTTCCAAGTTCAGCAATTCTACCTAAATCCATTAATTGATTATCAATTGGAGTATAATCAATTTTAAAATCTCCTGTATGAAGAACTGTTCCTGCTGGAGTATGAATAGCAAGCATTACAGAATCTGGTATACTATGACTGCTTCTAATAAATTCAACTCTTATATTTCCAAAATGTACTGTTTGTCCTTGTTCTACTGTTACTAACTTTGTACTTGATAGTAACTTATGCTCTTCTAACTTGTTCTTTATTAATCCTATAGTAAGTTTTGTTGCATAAATTGGAATATTTATTTGTCTTAAAACATATGGAATTGAACCAATATGATCTTCATGTCCGTGTGTAATTACTAATCCTTTTATTTTATCTTTATTTTTTTCCAAGTATGTTATATCTGGTATAACTAAGTCTACACCTAGCATATCGTCTTCTGGGAACTCTAAACCACAGTCAACTAATACAATCTCATTACCATATTCAAAAACTGTAATATTTTTACCTATTTCCCCTAAACCACCTAGTGGAATTATTTTTAAATTATCTTTTTTAAATTCAAATTTTTGAGCACTATTAGCTCTTCTAGGCATTCTTCTTCTTTCTTGCAATGCCTTATCCAATTGAGTTTTTTGATTATTCTCAGTTATTTTCTCATTTATCTTTTCAGTTTTGATTCTTTTTCTTGGCTTTTTTTCCTTTTTTTGAGTCACTTTTTCTGACTTTTCTTGTAAATTATTATCTTGTTCGTTCATTTTATCTTCCTCTCTTTTTTGTTTTCTCATTTATATATGCTTTCAAAGAAATAAAAAAGCAGTTTAAAATATCATAAACTACTTTCGGATTTTATAAATACAAATATAAATATAAATTTAAATTTTATCATAACTAATGAATATGTCTATTTTAACCGCTCAATAAACATATCTTTTCATATATACTATCTCTTATTTTACATTTCACAATAAAAAATTTATAATCCGTTCAATCATTTACAATATTTTATATATTAATTTTTAATCTCATTTTTAATATCATATATAAATCTCTTCTTTACCTATTTTGGTAACATCTGTTAATGATTATACTATTTTTTATCGCTTTTGTCAACTTTCTCATTTTTTTATGTGTAACCCCTACTATTGCTTATGACTTTTATGGTATTAGTGTAGCTCCAATAATTCCCGCATCATTTTGAAGTTTAGCAAGTACTATTTTAGGAATTGATTGTTTATTAAACACATACATTTTTTCGTTCATTTTCTCTATTAGTCTGTCATACAATATATCTTTAAAATGAACAAAACTACCTCCTAAACATATTACTTCTGGTTCAAATATGTCTATCACATTAGATAATCCTATAACTAAATCATCTATATATTCATCTATAATTTTCTGAATTTCTCCATTTTGAATATTCTTTTTTAGTAGCTCTTTAAATAAAGCGCCTTCTGATAATTTACTATTCTCTATATCAATATTATTATCATCAATTTTATTTAATACATCATTTATCTTGTTCTTAAATCTTTTCATTGAGCAATATGTTTCAAAGCAACCTCTCTTTCCGCAATTACATATGTTTCCATTCTTTTGTATGATCATATGACCAATCTCAAATCCTGGATTTCTGCTTGATTGTAATAATCTATTATTTAAAAATATTGCAGCACCAATTCCTGTTCCCAAACATAAAAATGCACAATCTTTATACCCCTTCATAGCCCCATACTTTTTCTCTGCCAATGCCGCTGCTTTTCCGTCATTAATACTTTTTATTTTAATATTGTATTTTTCTTCTATTGTTTCAAAATTTATACAGTCAATTTTTAAATTAACAATATTTTTGATAACTGTTCCTTTTGGATTTCCAGGTGCAGCGATTCCCATTTCTGTAACATCCCCATTTTTATTTAATTTTTCTATTGCACTATCCACAAAATCCACAATATATTTTTCAATATTCTCTTTTTTTACTAAATCTTCTTCTATCTTGCTTACTATTTCTCCTTTTTCACTTACTAGTGCTACTGCTATATGACTTCCACCAATATCAATTCCTATTTTCATTATTTTTCTTTCCTTTCTTCACTATATAAAAAAGGTACAAGCTTATTTACTTGTACCTTAACTATGTTTTTTACATATTTAATTCTGGTAGATCTACCGAATCAAAGATCCAGTCACCCATATATAATTGAATACAAGGTACTATAATTACAACTACTAAGAAAATTAACACAAAACCAATAATTGAATATACAACTTGTGGAAGTACACTCATTACTTTTCTCATTAAATTATCAATATCCATATCCATGTATTCTACTAATTTTCTCATCATTTCAGGTAAATCTGTTTGCATACCAATCTTTAACATCTCTGTTTGCATTGTAGATGATAAACCAGACTTTTCAAAAGGTTCAATCCATGAAGCACCAATTAAGATATTGTTTATAGAAGTTTCTATAATAGAAAGCATAACATAGTTTTTAACTACAGACTTACTAACTTCTAGCGCTTCCTGAATTCTCATACCATTTTCAAGGTTTAGTAGCATAGCTTTCATTAATCTTGAGAAATCCATGGCATAATTCAACTTGCCAAATATAGGCATTTTATATTTAAAATAGTGGAAATTATATCTTCCTTTTGGCGTATTTATATATGTTATAGCAATAGCAACAATTCCCGCTATTATAACTACAGGAATATACCAATTAGCCATTAAACCATTACAAAAATCAACAAACCAGATTGTTATTTCCGGTAACTGTGCTGTTGACCCAGCCTTTGAAAATGCATCTTGTATCATTGGAATAATGTATACTACACCAAATATTAATATTGATAGTAGTAAAACTAATTGTATTACATTTGGAATAATGATTTTTTTCAAAGCATTATTTGTACCTGAAGATTCCTCTAAGTATTTTACAGCTTGTTCCAATGACTTTGTTAAAGATCCTGATAGTTCTCCAACCTTAATCATGTTAACATATATATATGGAAATATGTTTGAGTAATATTCCATTGTTGTATACATATATTCTCCAGATTCAACACCTGCTAATATATCTTGTAAAATACCTTTTAGGGATAAATTCTCTGTACTATCTATTATTGTAGACAGTGCATGAATATTATTAAAATTAGCTTTTTTTAGTAAGTAGAAATTTTGAGTGAATATAATAATATCTCTTGTTGTTATTTTTTCTTCTCTTGATAAAGCCAAATTCATTTTCTCTTTTATAGTAGGCTTTAGAGATACTCTTCCTTGTAGAACATTAGCAGAATCAGCTTGTTTCATGATATCATCAATATCCATCATATTTCTTTTATTTACTTTTTTCTTTTTACTATTATAAGCAACTTGGGTAATGCTAATAGGTAATAAACCATTGTTTTTTAATTTTTTTATTAATGTATTTCTATTAACATCTTCTACTCTATTTCTTACAATCTGTCCTTTTGAAGTTACAGCTCTATAAATATATTCTGGCATTTTTCCTCCTTTTCTATAAAATTATTAGTTTATCTCCAATTTATTGGTTAATTTTATTTTCTCTTTCTTTTTTTATCTTTAATTGCATAATTGTTCTATTTAGTATTTCAATATTTTTTTCTTCTATTTGTGCTTTTGCCTGTTCTAGTGTTATTATATCATTAACAAATAATTCTGCAATAGAATTTATTAAGCCAATGCTTCCCTTCTCACTATTACTTTGTATTGCATCTTCAATTTCTGAAACACTTATTTTTTCTTTTCTTATTATTCCCGAAATAATATTATCTACAACCATAACTTCAGGTACTAATACCAATTTTCCGTTTTTTCCTGGCAATAATCTTTGTGAAATAACTAATTTTAATAATGATGAAATCAAATATTTTATTGTTTGTTGATCTCTTACCTCATAAAAGTTTACCATTCTGTCTATTGTTTCAGCACAAGATTTTGTATGTAATGTTCCTATTACTAAATGTCCAGATTCTGCTGTTTCTATAGCTGCTTCCATGGTCTCTTTATCTCTTATCTCTCCAATTACTAATATATCGCAATCTTCTCTTAATGAGTTTTTTACACCATCACTAAATGTTAAACAATCTCTACCTAGTCCAATTTCTTTTTGAACTATAATTGATTTTTTGCATTTATGTTTATATTCTACAGGGTTTTCTAATGTCAATATCTTTTTATTCTGCACTTCATTAATTTCATTAATTAAGGCATTTAATGTAGTTGTTTTACCAGAGTTTGTTTTTCCTGTTACTAGGATTAAGCCCTGTGGTTGATATGTCATTCTTCTAACTATGTCTGGCACTCCAAGATCTTCATATTTTGGTAACTCGTTTTTTATTAATCTCAATGTAAATATTGGAAGTTCGTTTGCCTGTGATATATTTACTCTTAAACGAATATCTTCAAACTCATATGAACAGTCTAGCTTTTTAGTTGTTTTAAAAACCTCATCTTTATCTAAATTACCTCTTACAAAATAGTCATAAGTTTCACTCATATCTTCATCTGTTAGTGGTTCCATATCCTCACATTCTATTAATTCTCTTCTAATTCTTAATATTGGTTTAATTCCACATATCAAATGAACATCAGATGCATCTTTTTCTTTTGCCATATTTAATACTTTATCTATGTCTATCATTTGTTTTCCTCCTTACCTATTTTAGTAAATAGCTAATTTATTATTTAACTCTTGTAAGTTTGTAGTACCATTTATTACTTTTTTAATTCCATCAATAATTAATGGTTGATATCCTGATTTTAAAGCAGCTTTTCTTATTTCCATTGCAGAATTGTTGTTTACTATTAGTTCTCTTATTTCATCACTTAAAACTAAAACCTCAAAAATACCAATTCTGTCATAATACCCACTATTATTACATTTTTTGCAGCCAACTGCATCATATGTTTTTTTACCTTCTAAATCAAAATGAATATCATATTTTTCTCCAATGCTATTAATTATTTGTTTTTCTTCTTCAGTAAAATCTCTTTCTCTTGCACAATCTGGGCATAATTTTCTTACTAATCTTTGTGATACTGTTGTTGCAAGAGTACTTGATATATCATAATTTGAAATACCCATTTTTCTTAATCTTGTAATTACCTCTATGCTATCAATTGTATGTATTGTAGATAAAACGTAGTGCCCTGTTTGTCCTGCTTGCATTGCTATCTCTGCTGTTTCATCATCTCTTATCTCTCCCACTAATATTATATCTGGATCTTGTCTTAGCACTGTTCTTAATGATCCTGGAAAAGTGTTTTTATTATCTACCTCAATTTGATTTAACCCATTAATACGAATTTCAACTGGATCTTCTATTGTAGTAATATTTATTTCTGGTCTATTTAAATAATCAATAATACTGTATAATGTTGTAGTCTTTCCTTCTCCTGTTGGAGCAGCTATAATTGTTATACTGTTTTTCTTATTAAATGCATTTTTAACAAGTTTCTCGTCATTTGGAAATCCTAAATCAAAAATTTGCTTTACATCTTCATTTTTCTTTAATAGTCTTAAAACAAATTTTTCTCCATAAATATTCTTTTGTGAAGATACACGAATATTGTATTCTGGATACATGATAATTCTTCCATCTTGTGACTCTTGTTTTTCCTGATGCATATTTGAAATTGCTTTTAATCTTCCTATTATTTGAGCTTGTTTTTCGTTTTCAACATTAGCTGCATTTACAAGTTGTCCATCTATTCTATATCTTACTCTTAAAGAATCTTGCATTGGCTCAATGTGAATATCACTAGCTCTTTTTTCCATAGCTGTTTTTATTACACTATCTACAAATCCTGAAACATCTGAATTTAAATCTATACTTTCAGAACTTCCTTCTAAGGAATTTAATATAATACTTACATTTGTTTCAAATGTAATGTATTTATCCATTATTAATCCCTTATTTAGCAGCAATAATCTCACTGTATCAACTGATTTTTTATTTGAAGTATCCGCAAAGCACACTTTTATTCTTCCACCAGTTTCTTCAAATGGAATAGCTTTTGTTCTCTTTGCTATATCTATTGAAATATAATCCAATATATTAACCTTTATATCTGATTCTCTTAAATAAATTGCTTTTTCTTCTAATATTTCCCCCATTGCATCAATTAGCACATATGGGTCACATACCTTTAATATGTTTAAAATATCTCCTATTTTCTTTTTTGGCTCTGTCTTTTGATAATCAAGTGCTCTTGCTATATCATCTTCTGTAACAATTCCTCTTTTTACTAATTCAATACCTAAAGGTTGTTTTCTTTTACCTTCCATATAGATACTCCTTTCTTTTGTTCGCTATATCTTTTATTATACTATAATCAGCCCTTAAATAACAGCTTAACTGTAAATTACATTTATTTACCAATACTTAAGTACAAACTCTATTTGCCTTTCCATTTTATTAGTTTCATTTCCTAATTCAGCTTTGACAATTACTGTAGTTTTCGTAAAAGAATTTTGAGTATATTCCGATTGTTTAAACGAAAAATTTTTAAAATATTGAGCTATTTTTGCGTCATTTCTATATACCGCATTGTCTTTATATATATATTTTGTTCCATCTGCAAATTCTAATTCTGTATCGGAACACGATATTAATGTAGTATTTCTTTTTACATCTGCAACAAAGAACATACTAAATTTATTAAACTCAGAAACATACTTTGGAGAGTCCTTTATTTGTCCTACATTTTCAAAAAAATAATTTGATACAAAAGACATTATCAATATGATTAATATAAATACTGTAATGTATACAGCTAATGCAGTTAAAGTTACACCTTTTTCTGATTTCATATATTTACTATTCTTATTAAATATAAGAATATCTCCTTTCTTTTATATTTCTTTTACTTTTAATCTTTGTATTACAATTTGTTCTGTTCTTCCCATCATTCCGTATTCTAATGTTAGTTTTACCTTTTTTACTAAATCTGATTTATCATTACCTAAATTGTATTTTTGAACTATTATTAATAACTGATATCCTTCTGGTATTTGAAATTGTTCCATGTATTTAGCTTCCATACCATTTTGTACATCTTCATAAGCAATTCTATCTATATCTTCTAGTATTTCAATAGCATAATTGGTTGCCACCGCGGATATTTTTGCCTGTGAATTTAATCTAAATGATGAATAAAACAAAGTCCCAATAATCCCAGTAAAAAGTATAAATATTATCAAAGCAATAGCCAAGTCCGCTATTGTAAATCCCTTATTTGATTTAACATTAATTTTACCCATTCGATCACCTATAAAATATAAAATATACAAAAGTTTGTTACAATTAAAGATACTATATTAGCTGTGCACATATAGAATCCTATTGGTATTTTAGTTTCTTTATTTTTATCCACTTTAACACATTTGCTTTTTCTTCTGTTACATTTTTGAATTAATAGTTGTAATGAAATAGCTATTAAAGTTATTATTACTGTGTAAATACACACTACTTCATATGTATACATTAGCATAATTAATAGTAATAATAATATATCTATTGGATAACTGTTTTTAGATTTTTTTCTTAAATACAATGTATCTAATATCATCAATACACAGAACAATATTAAATATATAACATATCTATATATACTAGGATCCTTTTCAATTATATATAGATATACTATATATGATATAACACAAATAAAGCCAAATAATAATACTGGCTTTTCAATTTTTATTTTTTCCTTATCAATTCCCGCAATTATAAACAATGTACAAATGTATAGTATTCCAGCTACTACATATGCGATAATTTGAGTAAGAGATATTGAATAAATACTAAATTTTATAGATGCAGCAAATAAAACAAAAACAAGGCCAGATAATATCTCTAGCATTATGTATCTTGGTCTAATTTTTTGTTTACAGTATCTACACTTACCACCTAAAAATATATAACTTAGTATTGGAATCATATCAAAAAAAGATAACTTATGATTACAATTTGGACAATATGAACGTGTATGTACTATATCCTGGCGTAATGGAATTCTATATACAGCTAATGTAAAAAAACTTCCAAATACAGTGCCCATGCAAAAGATTAATAAATATAAAAAATAGTCCATATTATTTCTCCTTATAAAAAATTAGAGGTTACCTAAATATAATTATCATAAAATAATATATAATAGATAACCTCATATTTAGTTTAAATTTATTTTAAACCGGTTAATTTAACTTTTAACTATTCTGTAGCCATTGGGTTTGCTATAATGTGGTTGATGTATTCTGTGATATTAGCTTCAAGTTCGTTGAATTGAGTGCTAGTACCTTCATACATAGTTTTTGCTTTTTGAGCTTGTCCTATGATACCTGAATTTACAGCAAGTTGGATGCTTATTGTAGCTAATATAATTAAAACAACTATAGTTACTACTAAAGCTACTAATGTAATACCTTTTTGATTCTTTAGCATAAAAAATTTCCTCCTTATAATATTTTTTTGTATATATCTATATAAAATAAATATAACCTAAATTAATTATTTAATACCTTCATCATTAAAAAATGTACCTGTTGAATTCGCATTTGTTGTTTCATTTTTTTCTTGATTAGTATTATTCATATTACTATTGCCAGTTGTATTTCCAGAATTCGATGAACCACTAGTTGTTTCTACTAATGAGAAAGGATCTGGTTTTCCTGGCTTGTAATCTGAACTTTTCTTATATATATTCAAATCCGAATCAGTAATTTCGTATGAGATTACTGTTTTTTCTATTTCTGTTATTTGTTCATTTATTTCTTCTTTCACATTATTTGGAGTGGAATAAGCTTCTTTTTCTGGTATAACTTTATTTGTAGGAATATAATCATAAAATAATATTCCCAATATTAGTAATATTGCTATACACAATAACAACATTATAAAAACTTCTTTTATAATAGATTTTATCATCTTACCCTCCATTCTTTAAATTTTAAGATTGTGAATTTGTATTTGTTGAGTCATCATTACTTTGTGTATTTGTTGCTGTACTCTTTTGTTGTGTAACTGCACTAGATATTGACTCTTTCTTAATTCTTATGTTCTTTACATTAAATGTTGCAACTAAATTTGTATTGTCCTTTACCATTTTAAAATTTTCTATTTTAAAATTTAATTTATCATCATTTTCTAATGCTGATATAAATTTTATTATTTTTGTATATTGTCCTTTAGCTATAAAAGCCAAGTCATACATATTTTGGTCGTCACTTGATGCCTTTACATTAAATTCTAATACAACACTATTTGATGTAGCATGTCCACCTACTCTTGCCCATAAATATTCTATCAAATATGTTTCTTCTGTATTAGCTTTATTTATCTCTCCTTCAGTGCTTACCTTTGCCATTTTAAAATATTCTTCTTTTTTTTCTAGCAATTCAGTTACCGAATCAGATAATTCTTCCTGCTTAGAAGGATATTCTTTTTTTAGTAACGAATTTGTTTTTTGAATTGTATTTGTTAAGCTATCATTTAAATCTACAATTTGGCTTATTCCTAATATTTGTAGACTGCCTAATGACATACCTTTAAACATAGTAAAGTATGCTAGTATTACGAGTAGGACAATCAAAATTGAAATTAATAATTTTTTCATGGCAGATCCCCCTCTATTACTATTTTAACAAATTCTCCTTCTACTTCTCCTTGTGATGATACTACTGTTTTTTTCTTTAAAATATTATCTTCTTTTATTTTTGCTTTAAAATATCCTAATTGTTCATATTTTTTAGATTGAGCTTTTATAACAATATGAGATCCAGTAGTGTTTTCTATTTCTGTTATTTGTACATCTTCTGGTATAATGTACATAATTTGCATTAATAGGTTTGGAATAACATCTTTTGATTTACTAGCTTCCTTAATTTCTTGATTTATATTTTTTAAGTTATCTGTTAATTCTATATATTTATTTGTTTTTTGTTTTACTGATGAATTGTCTTTTTCTATAAGACCAATATTATTTAAAGTATCAGTGTATACTTCCTCTACTTCATTTAGCTTATTTGTAATTTGGTTATTTAAATATCCTGAAAAAGCAGAATAAATTAAGGTCAAAGCCAATATTCCTCCAGCAACTCTTAGTAGCCATCTTTCAGTGTGATCCATTTTAGTTTTTAAGTCTGAAAAATTAATATTTAAACTATTGCTACTTTTTTTGTTATTTCCTTTGCTAGGGCCTATTTCCATTTTCATTAGATCAGGTAATTTTTCTAAAAAACCAGGACTCTTAAAGTTCATGCTTTTTATTCCATATCCTAATCCTTGTAAAGCTAATGCTATAGCAGAATTAACTTCTATATAATCCTTAACATTTATTTTTACATTTTCTGTAACAAAATATGGTTTTAATATTTCACATTTTTCAGTTTTAAAAAACTCTTGAAAATATAGGTCAATATTATTGACAACAGACATTGTACCTGTTATATATATTTTATCAAATTTAATTGTTGAATTTACTGTATATTCTTGAACTTTATTTACAATTTTATACAATGTAGGCATAATATCATCAAGATATTCATTATCATCGTCTTGTAATTCTTTTCCTTCCATTGTATATATTGTAGAATTTTTGCATATTTCATACGCTTTTGCATATGAATTTTCTTTTGCACTAATTTTGCCTAGTATTTCTTCAGATCCTTCATCCAACTTATCTACATTATACACTTTTTGGTTAACGACAGCTGTTACGGTTGTTTTATCTTCCATATTAACAATAAGGAAATTTTCTTTTGGTTTTACATTAGCAATATTAGTTATACTTGTACCCATCGGAGTAATTGTAGATGCTTTTACATCTTCCGTTAATTGTGTTATTCTTGATACTGTGGCTTTATTGGCCGATACATATATTACCTTTATTTTATCTTTATCTTCTACATCATTTGATAAAGCATATCTGCTTTCAAATGCATTTTTATTTAAACTTTTATCAAAACAGTATGATTCAAATTCTGTTTCTATTGCTTTTTTTAAATCATTTTTATTTAGCAGATTAAACATATAAAAATAATTATACATTTCTTCTGATAAATTAATGCTGACTGGATTTTTATAACTGTATGTTTCTGAGATAATCTGTTTTATAGATTCATCTAATCTATCATAAAATTTCATACCAAAGGATTCAATTTTTAAAACTTCACGCTCTTTGGTGACTTTTGCATATTTAATTACGTTTTTTTCTATATACAGTCCTAAACAGCTCGCCATTTCGTTCTCCTTTGTTAATAACATTACATATTATTATATTTTACAAAATATAATAAATAATACTTGAATCTTTTACCTTTTGTTTATTTTCCAGACAATTCTACATTTTTCAGTATTAATTTTACCTTTTTTTTATAAAAAGTCAATATAGTATCTTTATATTTAATATTATTGTAACATTGTTGTAATATTATTGTAATATTTACATTTTTTTCAATTTTTATCTCATAAAGCTAAATAATATTATAACAATTCCAAATATAATTCTATATATAGCAAATGCTTTAAAACTACCTTTTTTCAAATAATTCATCAAAAATTTGATTACCAAAACTCCTGTAATAAAACTTGCTAATATTCCTACAAGTAATGCAATGTCAAATGTAAATTTTGGCAATTCAAAAATCACAGCTGCAAATGTTATTGGCATTGCTAACATAAAAGATAATTTTGCAGCGCTTTCTCTATCAATTTTTAAACTTCTTGCAACTGTCATTGTAATTCCTGATCTAGAAACGCCAGGAAATGCTGCTGCTATAGCTTGAGAAATACCTACTAAAACAGCCTGTTTTAGTGTTATGTTATTATAATCTACAGTTGATTTTGATTTTTTGTCAGCAATATATAATATTATACCCATTATAATTAATGTACATGCAATAATTTTCATTTGAAAATTGATGTCTTCTCCAAAAATAATTCCAGAGACTTTATCTAATACTAAGCTTAATATTCCTGCTGGTATTGTAGCTATTACTAGGTACCAAAATATTTTTCCATCTTGAGAATTTTCTTTTTTTACTACTTTTCTATATCCACCTTTTATTAAATTTATCCAATCTTTCCAAAAGAAAATTACTAAAGCTAATAATGTACCAATATGTAGGGCTACATCCATTCCTTCTGATAAATTCTCCCACCCAAAAATCCATGGGAATACATTCAAATGTGCAGAACTTGAAATTGGCAAAAATTCTGTTAAGCCCTGTACAATTCCTAAAATTAATGATTCAACTACTGTCATTTTTCTTCCTCCTATTTTTGATCTTTTTCAATTATATTTTTTATATACTTTGCAGCTGTTCTTGGTGCTATTTTACCAGGAAGTCCTAATGCTGTAATAACTCTTATTTTATACCTCTTTGCAGATTCTTTGTCAACCCCTCCTGGGTTTGATGCTACATCTATAATTAAGCTATCTTTTTTCATTTTACTTATTGTTTCTTCTTTTATCACAAGTGTGGGAACTGTATTAATTATTAAATCCATTTTATATATGTTTTTATTTATTTCATTATAATGTATCGGAGTATACCTAGCTTCTCTTATCCATGCTAAGTCCTTCTCTTTTCGTGCAGTACAATATATATTTGCCCCAAGGTCTTTAAAGTTTTTGCATAATATTTTTCCTATTCTTCCAAAACCTATGATCATAATGTTACTTTCATGTATTGTATTTTCTGTTTCTTCTATTGCTATTTTTATTGTTCCTTCGGCAGTTGGTATTGCATTTAATATTGTTAATTCCTCAATTTTTAACAAATCAATATTTTCAATATCTTTATCTTCATAAAAATATGTTGGAATACCTCCTGCATAAATTTTTTTATATTTTAATTCTTCTCGAAGTTGCTCTATTTCTATTTTTTCATCACTATATGGACTATTTATTATTATGCCATCCTTAGAAAATGGAATTCCACTTACAACAATATCAGAATTTCTTAAGCACTCTTGTATATTTCTACAAAGTTTCATATTTTCATTTGTATTTTCTTTTTCAAAAAATTTTTCTTGCCCATAAAGAAATACTGTGTTTCCTTCATAAGAAAATAACTGGGCCAGTCTTATAATTCTTAAATCTCCACCGTATTATTGCAATATTATTTATCATAAAAGCTCTCCATTCTTCTTATTTTTATTATATATAATATAGTTATTTTATTATATGTATGCTTTTATAATAAATTCTTCATAATTTAGTTTTCTCTTTGTTTCTCCTGCTTTTGTTTTTCTTTATTTTTTACCTTTATCATAGTTTTTATATCATCATTATTTAAGCTACTTACCAGAGTACATGTTTTTGATAAATGATTAATCGCCTTTTTCTCTTTTGAAGACATTTTATTTCTTCTAATATTTTTTCTTTCTTCATATGATGGTTCTCTAACTTCTTGTTTAATAGGTGTAAAAACATTTTCTTTTTGTACTTTGTCATATATTTTAGGATCTAATTCAATTGCAATATTCATGTAATTTGTTGCCTTTTCTTTGTCACCTTTTAATAACGCTACTTGTGCTAAGTAATAATATGATCCCGATTCAGCATCTTCACCTTTCAAAGCTTCATTTAAATATTTTTCTGCTTCATCTAAATCACCATATATTAACGCAATCTGTCCTAGCCCCAGTTTTGTATTATACAACAAACTATTAATCTCAGCAGCTTTATCATAAAATTCCTTTGCTCTTTGGAAATCATTTGCCATAGTAAATGCCATACCTAAATTATAGTATAAATCATAATTGCCAGGATGGTATCTCAAGGCGCTCATATATACATTAATTGCTTCCTTGTACATTTCCTGTTCATATAATATATCTCCCAAAAGATTGGTAGCATTATATAACTCAGGTTTCTTTTTTAGTATATCTTGTAAAATTTCTATTGCGTCCTTGCTTCTTTCTTCTTTTCTTAATAATTTTGCAATTTTATAATTTATATTTAAATCTTTATTATTAATCTCTGTTGCCCTAACATATTCATCAATCGCATTAGAATTTTTTTCCTCTTTTTCATATAACTCAGCTAACATTTTATGTCCTAAGTAACTTTCAGGATTCTTATTAATTAACTGAAATAGGTAATCTTTCGCTTCATCATTTTTATTTAGATTCATATATATTTTTGCCATTACTACACAAAATAATTCTGGGAAATCCATTTTCATTTTGTGTTCTATTATTAAAACAATTCCTGGTATTATTACTGATAATATATATATTAAAACTCTAAAAAACAAATTTAATTTCAAATTAAAAATGAGTTCTATAAAATTAATTACAATTCCTATAAATTCTAATGCTAAAATATATACATAAATTGTATCATTTTTCTTTATCATCTTCATAAATACAATTGTAAATAGAGTAAAGGCTGCTAAATTAAAAATAATTTTCTCTATAATCATATCTCCACCACCATTTTAATATATATTTTTATTTTTCAAACTTTTCCTCATATTTTTTCATACATTTTTCTATAATTGTCTCTGCGCCTTCTCTTCCAATCATTCTGTCTACAGTGGTTGTTTTTCCTTCTAGTTGTTTATATACTTCAAAGAAATGCTTTATCTCATCAGAAATATGTTGTGGTAATTCTGAAATGTCTTTATAATTATTTAAATATGGATCTTTTTTTGATACTGCAATAATCTTTTCATCTTCTTCTCCGCCGTCATTCATTATAAGAACTCCAATTGGATAACACTCAACCAATGTAAGTGGTAAAATATTTTCTTCACATAAGATTAATACATCTAGTGGATCATTATCTTCAGCATATGTTCTTGGTATAAACCCATAATTGGTAGGATAATGTGTTGCTGTATATAAAACTCTATCTAACTTTAACATTCCTGTTTCTTTATCAAGTTCATACTTATTTTTTCCGCCCTTTGTAATTTCTACAACTCCAAAAAAATCATCTTTTTTTATTCTATCCTTAGATATATCATGCCATATATTCATTTGTATCTTCCTCTTTTCTATTTTCTTTTTCTTTTTCCTATTTTAAATGATTTTATAACAAAAGTCTACACTATATATAATTTTTTTTGCATACTAAAAGCGACCTGTAATATACAAGTCGCTTTTAGTCTTTTATATTATTCATCTTTAAGTTCTGCTTCCGCTTCTTTTACAGCTTCAACTTCACTCCAAGGATATCTTACTCCTTTAATTTCTTGATAATTTTCATGTCCCTTTCCTATTAAAAGAATAACATCTCCTTCTTCTGCATTTTTCATTGCATATTTAATTGCTTCTTTTCTATCATTTATAATTATATATTTTCCACTATTTTTGTTTAGTCCAACAATAATATCATTATTAATAGATTCTAAATCTTCAAATCTTGGATTATCCTCTGTAAGGATACTTAGATCCGCCCATTTAGCTGAAACTTCGCCCATGTCATATCTTCTAGATTTAGCTCTGTTTCCGCCACCACCAAAAATGCATATTAATCTTTTGGGTTTATATTCAGATATAGTATCCATTAAATTGTCCATTTCGTCTCTATTATGTGCATAATCTACAATTAGTTTGTATTTATTACTTGAACTTACAAGTTCCATTCTTCCAGCAACTTTTACACTTTCTAGAGCTTTTTTCATACTATCTGTATCAATTCCTATCTCATTTGCAACTGTAATTGCACATAAAGCATTATATACTGAAAATCTTCCTGGGATATTTAACTTAAATGCTCCATTTACTTTTCCAGATACATCAAATTTAACACCGAAAAAATCATTCTCCATTATATATTCAATGTTACTAGCTTTAATTTCTGCTTCATCACTTTCAAGTCCATATTTAACAATTTCACATGTATGGTCTTTTGTAACCTTCATCCATTTGTCAGAATCACAGTTTACTATTCCCACTTTGCATTGTTTAAATAATAAACTCTTGCAATACATATATTCTTCAAAGCTTTCATGTTCATTTGGCCCTATATGATCTACAGATAAATTTGTAAATATACCATAATCAAATTCAATACCTGCAACTCTGTCCATTTTTAATCCTTGTGAAGATACCTCCATAACAGCATATTTACATCCTGCTTCTACCATTTGACTAAATAGTTTTTGTACTTCATAAGAATTTGGAGTTGTGTTGTGAGTTTCAATTTTTTTGTCATTTATCATTGCACATATTGTGCCAATAACACCAACTTTATTTCCTGCAGCTTCAAGCATACTTTTTATAATATATGATGTAGATGTTTTTCCACAAGTTCCTGTAATGCCTATTGTTGTTAGTTTTTTAGCTGGATATTCAAAATATGCTGCTGACATGAACGCTAATGCTCTTCTTGATGATTTTACTTTAATAACTGTTACATCTTCATTTATTTCTACGTCTCTTTCTATAACAATTACTTTTGCGCCTCTTTTTATTGCATCTGGAATAAATTTATGTGAATCAACTGTTGTTCCAATCGTTGCAATAAATAAATCACTTTCACTTACATTGTTGGAATTTTCCTTAATATCATTTATTTCTATTGAAATATTTCCTTTTATTAATTCATATTCAACATTTTCTAAAAGTTCTGACAAATTCATTATTTATCTTCTCCTTCATCTGGTATATTAATTTCAGACTCGAATACAGTATGTGAAGGTCCTTTCATAAAGACATTATTTGTTTCTTCGTTCCATTCAACATCTAGGTTTCCACCTATTTGTTCCACTGTTACTTTTCTATCTGTTCTTCCAGTAATTACTCCAAATACAGCCGCTGTACAACATCCTGTTCCACAACCTATTGTTTCTCCTGTACCTCTTTCCCATTCACGTATTTTTATATAATTTCTATTAACAACTTTTGCAAATGTTACATTTGTTTTATTTGGAAATATATCCGTTTTATATTCAATTGCTTTTCCGTATTTTTCAACATCAAAATTATCAACATCATCTAAAAATATAACACAATGAGGATTTCCCCATGAAAGAGCTGAAATTTTAAATACTCTATCTAATATTTGAACTGGTCGCTCAATAAACTCTTCAAGTTCTGTGTTTACTGGTATTACTTTAGTACTTAATCTAGGTTCTCCTATATTTGCCTTTATATTAATTGCAACACCATCTTTTATAAATAATTCTACATGCTGAATTCCACCTAAAGTTTCAATTGTAAGTTTTGTTTTATCCGTAAATTTATGGTCATATACATATTTGCTCATACTTCTTAATGCATTGCCACACATTTCACCTTCTGTTCCATCGGGATTAAACATTCTCATTTTAAAGTCTGCTACTTCTGATGGACAAATCATAACCATCCCATCTGACCCTATTGCAAAATGTCTATCACTTACATACCTTGCAAGTTCATTTGGCTTTTCTATCTTTTGATTTATTGCATCTATATATACATAATCATTTCCATAAGCCTGCATCTTTGTAAATTTTATTTTCATGTTTTATACTTCCCATCCTTTTATTTTAAAGCTTGCTCTAAATCAGCAATTATATCATCTGGATCTTCTATTCCAACAGATAATCTTAAAAGTTTTTCATTTATTCCTAGTCTTTCTCTTACATCTTGTGGTACTTCATGGTGCGTTACAATCATTGGATATGTTATTAAACTCTCCACTCCGCCTAGACTTCCTGCGAATAATATCATATCTACTTTGTCTATTACTTTTTTAGCTGTTTCTTCACTATCTACTTCAAATGAAAGCATTCCTCCAAATCCTGTTGTTTGTTTTTTAGTTACTGCATAATTTGGATGGTCCTCAAAACCCACATAATATACTTTTTTTACTTTTGGATGATTTCTTAGCCATTTTGCAACCCTCATAGTATTTTCATTATGTCTTTGCATTCTAATTTCTAATGTTTTTATTCCTCTTAAAGTTAGCCAAGCATTAAGTGGAGCTAAGCATGCTCCTTGATATTTTAAGAAGTTTCTCATTGCTTGTCCAATTTTTTCATCTTTTACAACAACAAATCCTGCCATTGTATCATTGTGACCTTCTAAATATTTAGTTCCACTATGAACCACAATATCAGCTCCTAGTGTCAAAGGCTTTTGATAATATGGTGTAAGTAATGTATTATCAACTGCAACTATAATATTTTTTTCTTTTGCTATTTTGCAAATTTCTTCAATATCTGCAACTTTCATCATTGGATTTGTTGGTGATTCTATAAATACCATTTTGGTATTTGGTTTTATATTTTTCTTAAATAATTCAATATCACTTAAATCAACAAAACTTGTTTCTATTTTATTGTCTACAAGTACTGTTTGTGCAATTTCATATGTTCCACCATAAATATCATCTGATAAAATTAAATGATCTTCTGGTTTTAATATTGAGAACGCACACATAACTGCTGCCATACCACTACTTAATGCAAAACCTTCTGTTCCTTCCTCTAAAATTGCCATTGTTCTTTCTAATTCTTCAATGGTTGGATTTTGACATCTTGTATAGTCAAATCCTAATGAATCTCCTAATCCTCTAAACTTAAATGTTGCTGTTTGAAATATTGGAAAACTAACAGATCCTGTAATAGGTTCTCCTCCAAGTGCACCATGTACTACTTTTGATCCTACTTTCCAATTTTCTTTTTTGTCATAATCCTTATAATTACTAAAATTTTTCATGTTTATTACCTCAGTTTTTCTATAATTTAACCAGTATACTCTTAATTAAGACGTATAAGCCTGCTCAATAAACATTTCGTCCTGTATTATATATCATTTTTTTCTATTAGTAAACATTTTTTTATTTTTTGTATTATTTTGGCATACGATTTCATATGTATTATACCCTGTTTTGTTTACTTACTCACATTTTTATGCTATAATTAACTTATCTTCAAATAAGGAGGCAAATGTTATGAAGAATGCTTTACGGAAATACTTTCCTGAAGGCTTGCATCCCTTCTTAGAGGGTTCTAGTATCGAATCTTTTTATAAAGAACTTGAAAAAGTTCCAAACTGTGAAGAATCTCTGGAAAAGTTGATAACCGCTGATCCTCTTTGGTTAAAAGAAACTAAAGAACATGGAGCATATTTCTTTGTTTACAAAGTCTATTGCTCGAAGGAAGAAGAAATTGGTGACAATATGATAAATCTTTGTCATTACTCGCTTGGATTACATCCAACGATAAAGGTTACTACTTTTAGAAAAAGAAAAAATTTAAAAAAGAGATGATACTAGCAAAAAGAATCCTTTTGAACTATACTTTCAAGTTATAGCTCTTTTAAGGATTCTTTTTCTTTTTATATAACATAAAACAGAATACAGAAAAATTGTAATAAACTACCTAGCAAAATAAACAAATGAAATATTGAATGCATATATTTGTATTTTCTGCCAAGTCCATAAAAAATTGTACCTATTGTATATGATATTCCTCCTGCCACTAATAATATTAGTCCATTTCTACCTATTAATTCTGGCAATAGGTTTATTTTACATATAACTGCCCATCCCATTCCTAGATAACAAATCATTGAAAAAATTTTATATTTTTTTAAGTCAATTGCATTTAAAGTTATTCCCAATATAGCCATTGCCCATATTACTCCAAATATTAGCCATCCAGTTATAGGTTCATATTCTCTAAAGGTACATAGTGCAAATGGAGTATATGATCCTGCTATTAATAAAAATATTGTACAATGATCTAATACTTGAAACACTTTTTTTCCTTTACATCTTGGACTTAATCCATGATATATACTAGACATTGTATATAAGATAATCATTGTAGCTCCATATATGCTACTGCTTACAATTCCATATACATTGTTATGAATTGCTGACATTATAACACATAATACTGTAGTAATAATTCCTAAAACTGTTCCAACTATATGTGATATCATATTAAAAATTTCTTCTCCTTTTGTATAGTTTGGTAGTTCTCTTTCACTTAACTTAGTTCTTTCCATATTTTCATTTCCTTATATTTTTATATTATTTTAATACATTAGATAAGTATTTATATTCATCTTTCATATTTATATAGCTGTATATAACGTAAAATTATATGTATGAAAGAGAAACTTTAAAATTTTAAAGCTCTCTCTTTCATCTTTAGAAGCAATATACTGTTTTGACTACTTTGTGTCTAATTCTAGTATAAACATAAAACAACTCGGAAGCCAAGGTCATAATAGCTATTAGCGGGGTCAACATAGTAACGATATACTACAGGAATTTTTGCTCCATTTGATCCATAACTTCCTCCTCGTACAACGCGGAATGTAGATCCAACCCTCTCTTGTGTCCATTCGCCTATGTTTCCTGCCAAATCATATATATTATTGACACAGCACTGCTCAAGCATACCTGTTCTTACAATTTTTCTTGGGGTTTCTTTGTTATTAAAATAGTTTCCCCAGTAAGTAGAATTTTCTACAACCTCGTAATATGTCTTTGCATTAGATTTGATAATCCATGCTATTACTGAATCATATTCCGCTCCGTAACACAGATGACTTTTAATTTTTTCTTGTTTTTCCATACGTGATGCAATTAACTTAGCCTCATCAAAGCTGAATTTCACACTTGGAATAGCATTTTTTATTGACCTTGGGGTTCCTCCTAAGCTAGTAGAAATATTGTACCGGGAAAAATAGTATCCTCCGTATTTTCTAATGCTTTCTATCTGTGCTTTCAACTTACTATCCATTCTCTCATTGTATTCAAGTCGAGAAAACTTATCATTGCAAAAGTTTCTTCTTCCAAACTTTTCAATGAAGTCCTTGCCATTCAATGTACCGTCACTGTCAAGACTTCCTACTGGGACCCACACAAACTGACTTTTATCAGCGTATCTTTCAATTACAAATCCATTATTCCACTCTCCCTCGCAGTACTTATATCCTTCTGGAATTGGTGGATTTTTGTAATCATCAGAGTAGGCTTCAATAGTAATTTTGCTTCTTTCTTTGGTGATTATTTCACCATTTGCATCTTCTGAACTAATTATCTTTTCAGATTCAGCTTTTTCATACCGATCTTTCATAGTCTTACCTCCTTATTGTTTTGTTTCAATCGGTTTCAAAATGGTTTTTAACCATTTGTCTATTTATATTACCATATTTTGTTAATCTTTGCAATTAAAAAATAAAAAAATCGGTACCCTATCATTTGATAGAGTACCTTGGTCAGTTTAATTTTCTGTGCTTTTGCAAAGTGCCTTATAATCGGCCTCTCGCGTACGCTTCCAGCGGTTGTAGATCTCACCCGCTGTTTCTCCAGCACTTATTTTTACATAGGTGCCGTTGATTTTTGTTTCAATAGCTGTTACAACTGTAACACCTATTGTTTCAGCGAAATTGGACGATTTGTCCAGCAAGCCACCCAGCTCGATGATGTATGCCATCACCTGCAGTGTTGCAGTGCCCTCAATGTGAGCATTTCCGTTTTCCACCGAGGTTATAACCAACTCCTCTTTATAAGGTGCATCAATAACCTCAACCGCCATGCGGCCGTTTTTCTTGTTAAGATTTTTTACATGTGTAGCCATAAAATACCTCCTGTTTATTCTTAACACTTTTTCTTTGTTACTGACCATTTATGCCAGTTATAATATATATTATACAACAAATATGTTAATTTTTCAAGTTTTATGTTACCTTTTTAAAAAAATAACTAATTATCTGTTATTAATTGAATCTCATGATTATTTATGATATATATATTTAAAATAATATACTAGGAGGAAGTATTATGCATTTTTATAATATAATAAAAGAATTATCAGATAAAACAGAAGTTATGCTTTTCTTTGACATGGATGGTGTTATTTCATCTTATGATGCTGGAAAAAAACTAGATTTTGCAAACAAAAGGCCTTTGACAGAAAATATAAATAAAATAAAAAAAATAAGTACGTTAAACAATGTAACTCTTTATATCTTATCTATCTGTAAAAAAAATTTTCAAATTGAAGAAAAAAATAACTGGCTTGATAAAAATGCCCCATTTTTTGATAAAAGCAATAGAATAATAATCTCAAAAGAACAACATCCTAATATTGACTCTCCTACATTAAAATCTGATTTTTTGAAAAATTTAAATACAAACAGTCAAATTGTTTTGGTAGATGATGATAATGCTGTTATAAAAAAGGTTCTTGACGTTACTGATAATGTAATAGTTTTCCAAGATTCTGAACTAATTGACTAGATTATAAAATTATTATGGACTTTTTATGTAATTTGTATTATAATTTAATTATTAACTTTAAGGAGGTACCGATATGAAACGGCCTATCATAATCGAGTTTTCTGGATTGCCAAATTCCGGAAAAACAACACTTTTGCATAACCTTGATCTGTTATGTAAAAGAGATCACTTAAATGCACTTATTGTGCAGGAGCCTGCTGAGCTTATTCCTTCTGATATTCCCAAAGGTTCAATAGCTCAGAATCTGTGGATTACCTTGGAAACACTTCAGAGGAACATAGAATCAATCTATAAAAACAATTTCGATTGTATCTTGATAGATCGTGGATTCTATAATCAGCTTTTCTGGGCAACAATGTATGCAGATAAAGATCCTTGGTATTCGAATTTCATCATAAATTTTATGAGAGATTTCGAAAAAAAGTATAAGGTAATACCTGATTACTTGTATGTTGTAGATGTTGGCATAAGCGAATCCATAAAGAGACGTGCAGCCAACGGCGGAACTGTTACTTTCTCAAAAAAAGAATTTCTTAATGACTATCGGATTAAATTCCGTGAATTTTATGAGAATATTAAGCACCGTTTATACATCGACACGACCAATTTAAGTGAATCTGAAGTTGCTTTTACAGTATTTGAGCAGCTTAAGAAACTCTTGTAACCATTTCAGTTTGGTATTCAAAGAAATTTTTAATAAAATTTCTATTAAGTTAGCCAGTAGTCCCTTACAGACTGCTGGTTCTCTTTTTTATATAAAAGTATTTCTTATTTTCATATGCAAAAAGAGAGCCTATTAGACTCTCTTTTCTTGAATTAGACTTTCTTAATCATCCTCTACTTCTCCTTCTCCACCACATTCGGGGCATTCTACTTTGCCGGAACCTTCGCACTCGTAGCACCGAGGATCGAGATCTTTTAAAACTCCATCATCCAATACTTCGGGCCAACTTCTGCCGGTTCCATCACATTCTGGACAATCTATCCAGCCACGTCCCCCGCATCTCCAACATGAAGTCATGATGTCTAACTCCTTTCTTAATTCACTATAGTGAACTTTATTTGTACTATTGTACATGTTTTATTTTATCATTTTGTATAAGTTATGTCAACTTATTTCTTTTTTATAAATCTATTACAAATGTTAAAGCATCATATTTTTTTCCATTAACATTTCGAATTTCTTTAAATCTATTAATTTCTTTAAAACCTACTTTTTCGGCAACATGTACCATTCTAGTATTTCCGCTCCAAGTTTGAGTATATATTTTTAAATATCCTAACTTTTTGAAATATCTTAGATATTCTTTTAATGCTTTCACACCAATACCTTTTCCTCTCATGTTTTCATCAGGTATATCAATTCCAATTGCAATATTATTTGTTTTTTTAATTCCATTATATTTAAAATCATTTGTCATATAATATGCAGATATCCAACCAATATGTTTTTTATCATATATTATTTCATACTCAAAGCATGGTAAATTCTCTGTTCTCTGTCTTCTATATATTCCTTGCTTTTCTTCATTATATTCAACTTCTTCCCATGGTGCATCCCATAATTTCCATTCTGTTATAACTGTATACCACCCTTTTATTTTTTTTTAAATCTTTCTCTTCAAATTTTTTTAATTTTATTTCTTTCATTAATTGTTCTTTTCCTTACATTATTCACTGTTTAAGTAATATTTTACTACTTATTTTTAATTCAAAATTATATTTTGCTGTACCCACGAATAATTATAATTAAATTATACTACAAATCAGATCTTGTGTTTATTGCTTTATTATAGATATGTGTATAAAAAAATCGTTATCGAGTAGTAATATTATTTTTCTATTGCATTACTTGTTTTATTATAAAAAATAAAATGCCTTATAAGTATTGATATTTCAATAATTATAAGGTCTTCTATTTGGTGCAGATGGCCGGAATCGAACCGGCACGGTTTATTCAACCGCAGGATTTTAAGAATTTTACGTCATCTGTTTTTTAACATTAGATAATCTCTTTTAGTTGTAGTTATCAACCTCTCTAATCAGCTTGTTTGTAGGAAAATTATAACACAAACATTGATAAATATACAAGAAAAACAAAAATCTTCTTTTCTAAAATTTTGAATTAAGTGTTAGAACTATGTTAGAACTTTTGATAGAATAACAGTCTGACTTATTATTGATATTTGTATTAAAATGTAGAAAAAAATTAAAAAAGGTGCTATAATGAGGCTAATTATTTGATACATGGGGGTTTTTATGGGAAATATTGAAAAAGGTCATATTGTTAATTTTGATATGAAAAAACAATTTAAATATGTTGACTCTTTAGGAAAGGGAGGAACAGGTAGAGCTTTACTATTTAAGGATGAAACTACTGATATGTTATTTGCTATTAAAAAATATGAAACAGAAGACAATGAACACAAAGAAGAATTTTATGACAGGTTTGTTGATGAAATAAAAATACTATTTAAACTTTCACACCCTAATATTGTAAGAGTATATAACTATTATTTATATCCTGAAGAAAAAGTAGGATATTTACAGATGGAATATGTTAAAGGAACTCCTATTGATGAATATGTTGCGTTTCCTTGGGATAATGACTGGAAATCATGGGAAGATATTTTCAAAGAAACTATATTGGCTTTTGAATATCTAGAGAAAAGCCATATATTACATAGAGATATAAGACCACAAAATATTTTAATTGATATTAATGGAAATGTAAAAATAATAGATTTTGGTTTTGGTAAGATATTAAATACAGAGTCTAAAGAGGGAGATAATAATAGTATTATTCTTAATTGGCCAGTAACGCAACTTCCAGAAGACATTACATTATACGGGAAATACAATCATACAACCGAAATATATTTTTTAGGAAAATTATTTGAGCATATAATAAAAGAAAATAAAATGAAAGATTCTTTTAAATATTACCATATAATTGAAAAAATGATAACAGTTGAAAGAGATAAGCGATATCAGTCATTTTCTGAAATAGTATCTGCTATATCAGAGTTAATGTTAAGAGAAGACTATTTTAGTGATGATGAAAGAGAAATATATATTAAATTTGCTAATGCTATATATGATCATATTGCAGAATTAAGTACTTCAATACAGAGAAAAGACATTAATGTTATTATAGAACGCTTACAAAAAGTTCTAAGAAATAGTATGTTAGATGAATTTATACAATCTGTTAGTGAATTAATTCATTGTTTTACAGATGAGTTTGCTACTTATTATTCAAGAAGAGACATTGAATATAAAACTGTTGAAAATTTTTACAAATTATTGATTTCTCTTCCAGATGACAAAAAACAAATAGTTATAGACAATTTATATACGAAGCTCTCAAATTTAAAAATTAAGAAGGATGATGACTTACCATTTTAAAAATAATTTAATATAGCAAATTACGAAGTCCGTTTGTAGAATAAAAATCTACAAACGGGCTTTTTTGTCATGCAAAGAGAAATGCAACACCTCTTAAAAAGTGTTTGGTGTGATGAGCCGATGCTATAAAGTTCATTCGTATTTGTATTAACAGTCTATTGATACAAAGTGCGTGAGTGAGATTTTAGAACACAGACTCACAATAATAAAAGAGTATTTGGTGGCATATTTGATATGGATTTGTAATTGTAAAAAGTTTGGGCAAGTATGAACAAAGATACTTAAATGTATCAGCAATTATAGTAGTAATATAACTACTTACTAGACTACCTA
>OGXR01000063.1_pt1 | contig 73826 bp, 72 predicted proteins | sample 1576331 | NCBI WGS metagenome assembly OGXR01 (sample SAMEA3541473, study PRJEB24748) | human gut metagenome | biome: human gut; feature: human-associated habitat; material: faeces | place: China | collected 2012 | reverse complement strand
GATTTGAACCAACGCTCAGGGAGTTGCAGTCCCATGCCTTACCACTTGGCTATAGGCCCATCGACATTATGATTATAGCATAATATTTATTATTATTTCAATAATTTATTATAATTAATGCAAAAAAAGAAATAACGTTACTAAAAAGTATCGTTATTTTAATATTATTTTATATGATATATTTCTTATAGAAAATTCTATATATATATTTGTTGCATCTTTAATTTCTTCATTTACTGCTAAATAAACATCATTTAAATTATAATTTGTAGGTGTAATATTTTCTATTTTTTCATTGTGAGTTATTTCTTTATATACATATGAAATTGTAGCGTATTTATTTAGGAATTCATTAAAGTCAGTTATAAATGAAATATTTTTATCTTTTATAAATTCATAGGTTAATTTTAAAACTAATCCATTAGTGTTTACTATTGTTTTTTCCTTTTCGTCTATTGTGCAAGTATAATAGTCTTTTATGTCATATTCTTTTATTTCTAATGTAGTATTTAATAATAATGTTTTATTAAGATTTATTATTTCACCTATTTTTATATTTTCTTTTTTTATATCATTATCTAAATTCATAGGCATTATATCTATTCTTTTATAGTTTAATATCTTTGAAGTAGGATCATCTGTATACCTAATATTCATATTATTAGTTATATCTTCATCATCTACTATAAATACTGCAATATATTTTTTTTCTTCATTAAAAAGAAGTGCTTGTGAATCATATCCAATTCCTATATCTATGAATGAATTATAATTTGAGGTGTTTGGTGAGTATATGTGATTATTTGATTCTAGTGTTAAACTATTTAAATTAATTGAACTCTTTTTTTGTTTGTTGTTTTTTAAATAAAATTCAACAATCAAGTAACTTTTATTCTCTTTTAATTTTAAATTACCATTATAATTGTATTTTGTAGTATATGAAGATTTTATAGACATATCAAAATTATTTAGTTTTATAATTTCTCCTTGTTGAAAATGCTTATTATTTACTATATTTCTAATTATGAAACTACCTGGTATTACAATTATCATTAAAAATAATATTATAATTATCATTGCTTTATTTTCTATGTAAAATGATTTAAAATCTTCTTTTTTTATTTGAAGATTTCTACTTATTTTATCAAAATCAATTCCTGATGTTATTTCAATTTCTTCATTATCTGTCACTTCTATTTGTAGTTCTTGTAAATCCTCTACAAAGTGGAATTTTTTTATATCAAATCCAACTGCTCTAATTGCAATTAGTACTATAAATATAATTTGTATTATTAGTGCAATTAAACTTATATCTCTGTAAATTCTAGATAATTGTGGAGATAAACCTTCTATATAAATTGTTGATATAACCATTCCTGCTATAATCAAAAAGATTATGAAAAGAATATAGTATATAATAATTATTATATATAATAATTTGGGTTTATCTTTCTGTTTTAATAAAATAAATATTATTATAGAAAGTGTTATTATTAAAATGCTACTTATAAATAGAAATAGTGGTAAGTAGTTTGATGATATATATTCTGCACTAGAAACTTGTCTAGTGGTAACATATTCATTAAAAAAATTAAATATTATGTTGGCTCTATTTACAATATATATTGATAATACTAGCATAACAAAATGTATTAATTTAAAATGTTTGATTAAAAAAGCATATGGTTTTCTAATAATCATAATTACCCTCCATATTTTATATTGAAATTATACTATATTTTTGTATAAAAAAAAAGATATATCTTAATCTTTATTGTTCAAGCTATATTTCTTTTTTTCGTTCATCATATATTGTGTAATTTTAGTTTCTATTTCACTTAATGAATCTTTTGATAGGTTTGAAATAACAGCAAATTCTTTTACTGTATCTATCATTATTTTACCCCATAATATACCTGAATTAACTTTTAAATCATTAAACATGTCTGGTGTTATTGCGTAGAAAAAATATCCAAAAAACAAACGTTTTCTTGCAAATACTAATCTTTCGCTAGTAAGTGCAATTACAAAAGTATTTGGTATTGCTATTGAATGAGCATTTTTTTGACCCGCAAAAATATAAATTACTTTTTCTCCTGGGTTTAAATGTTTTTCTAAGACTTTACAATGTTCTTTTAATCTAAATGCTATAGTTGAAGGGTATTTTCTTTTAAATTTTAATACTTCATTATACATATTTATCACCTCTATATTCCATTTTCACTTAAAAAGCTTATAAGTGTTCCTTTATCCATACTTTCCATTTTATAATCTATGATATTACCTTTTTCTACAATTAACGTAGTTGGAGTAAACCATTCTTCATTAAATATTTTATTTGAATTATCAAACTTTTCCCATTCTTCTTCAGTATTTATTAAATCTGTATTTAGATAGTATGGTTTTATATTTTTATCTTTTGCAACTTCATCTAATACTTTTGAATAGTTATCGCAAGCATTATTTCCAGTTCTTCCTATATAAATAACTATTTTTTCATTTGATTTAATTAAAGATAAATATTTATTTAAATTAATTTTAACAAATGAATTTATTTCTGATGAACTGTTTGAATTGTCAATAAATTTTTTTAATGCCGAATACTCTTTATATCCACTAATCCCATTAACCTCTTTACCACTAGATATTGATAATAACATTGGAGCTTGCCAATTTGAATTGAAAACAGAATTACTATTATTTAGTTTTTCTTTATCTTTTTCGCTCAAATTTCCTACATTTAATTCTAATATTTCTATTTTGTACTCATTTTGTAATTTTGATAGTTTTGTTCTAAGTAAATCACAATAAGTGCATTTATTTGTTGTTACAAATACATAATTCATTTCTTTTTTATCATAAAGTTCTATATATTTATCAATGCTAATTTTCTTGAATGATGTTGTATCCTTTTTATCCCTTAAAATAAGCATCAAAGGAATATATATAATCGTTATAACTATCAAAATCATTGTTACAATCGTTAGCATTTTTTTATTTATTGTGATTTTTTCATCAGAGATCTCATCATCCAATGATTTATTATTTTGTTTTGATATTTTCTTTACTTTATTCTTTATTTTTGCAATTAAATCTTTTAACTTGTTATTATTTTTTATATCTTTTATTATTTCTTGTTTTTTTTCGGTATTTTTTGGTAAAGTTTGATTTTTTAATTCTGCTATATTTTCTGTTGATTCTTTAATAACTTGTGGCTCAGCGGTATTTATATCATTAGTTTCTTTTTCTATTATTTTTTTAGAATTATTGATCTTACTGTCAACTTGTGTAAATTTCTTATTACTTTCATTAATATTTTTAATTTTTTTATTGTTCTTATTATTTTTTACTGTTTTTGACTTATTATTTACAGTTTTACTGTTTTTCTTTTTGTTATTTGATACAGTTGTTTTTTTCTTTTTTTTATTATAAGAAGTTGTTTTTTTCTTTGACTTTTTCTTTGTATTTGACTTAGCCATACTTTTCACACTCCACAAGTTTCAATATATTTATTATAGTTTATTTATATGTTTTAGTCAATTCAATATGAATTAATTAGTATTAGCACTTTAATAAAGTTTACATATATTATTACAGATATCATGACATCAAAAAATAGAGGTGAAAAATGAAAAATATTGTTACATTAGATAATATTGATGTTGGTGGGGTATGTATAGTTTACGATATATTATTCGAAGGCAACAAAAGATCAAGAATTTTTGATTTAGGAATAATTCCTAACACAAGGATAGAAGTATTGTATAAAAGTCCATTTAAAAACCCTACTGCATATTATATAAGAGGCACTACTCTTGCTCTTAGAAACGAGGATGCAAAAAAAATATTAGTTTATGAGGTGGAAAATGGGATTGACTAAAAAATCTATGGGATTTAATCTTAAAGAAAGTGAAGTTTATAAGGACAATGAAAGTGACATTATTGTTGCACTTATGGGAAATCCCAATGTTGGCAAAAGCACAATATTTAATGCATTAACTGGGCTAAATCAGCATACCGGTAACTGGACAGGTAAAACAGTTGCTAAAGCGATAGGAAAGTTTAATTATAATGATGAGGATTTTATTTTGGTTGATTTGCCTGGTACTTATTCGCTATCTTCTGATTCGAAAGAAGAAGAAATTGCTAGAGATTTCATTTGTTATTCAAAGCCAATGGTGACAGTTGTTGTTGTAGATGCAACTTCTCTTGAGAGAAATCTCAATCTTGTACTTCAAATAACAGAATTAACTAACAATGTAGTACTGTGTGTTAATTTAATTGATGAGGCAGAAAAGAAAAATATTTGTATAGATATAGAAGCTCTTGAAAAAGAATTAAATATACCCGTTATTAAAACTAGTGCTAGATCTAATAATGGTCTTGATAAGTTAGTTAAGTGTATATATAAATATAGTATATATAATACTATTTTACCTAATAGAATAAAATACAATGATGAAATTGAAAATTCTATAAGTGTAATTAAAAGTTATTTAGATAAAATTTTTGAAAATATTAATACAAGATGGTTAAGTATTAAGTTACTTAGTGATGATAAAATTTATGAATCATTAAAAGAGAATTTAAATTACGATATATATGAAGATAAAACTTTGTTAGCAATAATTGAAAACGAGAAGAGTAAGTTTATTGATATCAAAAAGGAAATTATTAAAAATTTAGTATTAGAATCAGAACGAATATATATTAAATCTGTGACAATAAATAATGTGAATTATAATAAAAGGGATAGGAAAATAGATAAAATATTAACTTCTAAGTTAACTGGTATTCCTATAATGTTGTTACTATTTGGTTTTATTTTCTGGTTAACTATTGTAGGGGCTAACTATCCATCTGAGTTATTATCTAATGTTTTATTTAAATTTGAAAGTATTTTGTATAATGTGCTCTCTTATTTAAATATTCCTATTTGGATAAAAGATCCAGTAGTGTACGGAATATATAGAACTCTTGCTTGGGTAATATCTGTTATGTTACCTCCTATGGCTATATTTTTTCCACTATTTACATTACTTGAGGATTCTGGATATTTACCAAGAATTGCATTCAATATGGATAATTTATTTAATAAGTGTTCATCTAATGGTAAGCAATCACTTACAATGTGTATGGGATTTGGTTGTAATGCTTGTGGTGTTGTAGGAAGCAGAATAATAGATTCTAAAAGAGAAAGATTAATTGCAATATTAACAAATAATTTTGTACCATGTAATGGAAGATTTCCTACTTTAATTACTCTTATAGCAATATTCTTTACTACTAGTACTATAACTTCTTCATTATTACTTGTATTATTAATTATGCTAGGCATTATTGCTACTTTATTAGTGTCTAAATTATTATCAAAAACTATATTAAAAGGAATGCCATCATCTTTTATATTAGAACTTCCTCCATATAGAAAACCACAAATAGGAAAAGTAATAGTTAGATCAATATTTGACAGAACTTTATATGTTCTTGGAAGAGCAATTGTTGTTGCAGCGCCTATGGGGCTTGTTATATGGCTCTTATCAAACATATCAATTAATGGAATAAGCATGCTTAAAAACATATCTGATTTTTTAAATCCTTTTGCAAATATTTTTGGATTAGATGGGGTTATAATGCTTTCATTTATTCTAGGGTTTCCTGCAAATGAGATAGTTATTCCTATAGCAATAATGACATATATGCAAGAATCTATGTTAACAAGTTTAGATATAAGTTCTTTAAAACTTCTTTTAATAGATAACGGCTGGACTATAATAACAGCACTTTCAACTATGATATTTTGTTTATTTCACTTTCCTTGTGGAACAACTTGTTTAACAATTAAAAAGGAATCTGGTAGTATTAAGTGGATGATTTTATCTATTATTCTTCCGACGATAATCGGTTTAACATTATGTTTTATTATAAATATTCTTTCTTATATTATATAAACTAGCTTGGCTAGTTTTTTTCATTGTTTAAAACATCTTTTCTAAGTTTAATAACTTCATCTTTTAGTTTTAGTATTTCTTGTTCTAGTGTTTCTAGTTCTCTTCCATGTTTTATACTTGATTTCTGTGCCTTATTTTGTTTTAGTGTTGAACCTTGTGCATTTATAGTTAGTATTACTTGACCTAAAAGCTCAAAGAAATTTCCTAATGAATTTTGTTCATTTAGTGTGAGTGAAGGAGCAATTGCAAAACCAGCCAAAGATGCAATAAATGTAAATTCGTATGAATTAAGAGAAAAAAGCCAACTTGAAAATGAGTTGAAATCTTGACTCATAAATTTTTCAAATTCGCTTTTATCCATTTTATCACCAATAAATTTTATGTATAATAATCATTTTATATTATTTATTGCATCTTTTATTACTTGTATTGAATGAGTTAATTTTTTTTCTTCTTCTTTATTTAAAGTAACATATATTTTTTCTTTTACACCTTCATTATTAAGTATTGCTGGAAGACCAATAAACACATCATTTTCTTTATCGTAATTAGAAACTGTTATTATGGTGTTTTCTCCACCTAATATTGCATTTGTTATTCTTACTAAGCACATACCTATACCATAGTAAGTAGCGCCTTTTTTCTCTATTATTTTATATGCAGCTTCTTTTACATCAATGGCAATATTATTCATTTCTTCTTTACTTAAAAAATCACTTATGCTTTGTGAACCAATTGTGACTGAACTCCAAGGTACAAATTCAGAATCTCCATGTTCACCAATCACATATCCATGCACATTTTTTGGATTTATACCAAGTTTTTCACCAACTAAAAATCTTAATCTTGATGTATCTAAACTTGTTCCTGAGCCGATTACTTTATTCGGTTTAGCATTTGAATATTTGAACGTTAAATATGTCATTACATCAAGTGGATTAGTTGCAACTAGAAATATGCCATCAAATCCAGATGACACCACGTCGCTAACAATATCCTTGAAAATTACACTATTTTTGTTAATTAAGTCCATTCTTGTTTCACCTGGCAATTGATTTGCTCCTGCTGCTATGCATACTATTTTTGCGTCTTTACAATCGTTATAACTACCTACTTTAATATTTATTTTAGAAGGTGCAAAAGCTAGGCAGTGGTTTAAATCCATTACTTCTCCTTCTATTTTATCTTTATTTAAATCTATTAACACAAGTTCATTAACATAAGTTCTTTGATTTAAAAGAGCATATGCATAACTCATACCTACATTACCACATCCAATTATCACAACTTTATTATTCATATTTACCTCCATTTATAGTATTTCATAGCAACTATATATTAAACATGCTTTATAAAACTATTTTTCTTTTAGTAGTTATGCGTTTAATATCAAATATAATAAAAACCCTTACTATACTAAGGGTTATTTTACTCATGGCAGGGGTAGAGAGAATCGAACTCCCAACAGTGGTTTTGGAGACCATTATTATACCATTTAACTATACCCCTAGGTCACATTAATTATTTTACAGTGTTTATCATAATTTGTCAAATATTTATATATAATTTTATAGGTGATTTATATGCTTATTAAATATAATACAAAAGAATTGGAACTTCTTGCAAGATTAATGAGGGCTGAGGCGACTGGTGAGGGAAATCTTGGTATGCTTATGGTTGGTAATGTTGGTATTAATAGAATTATTGCAGATTGTTTGGATTTTAAAAATATAAGAAGTATTCCTGACATGATATATCAAACACCAGGTGGCTTTTCTGGAAAAGATAGTCCGCTATTTTTTAGTAATCCAACCACAAAAGAAAAACAGTTAGCAGAGAGAACTATAAGAGGTGAAACTTTTTTCCCTGCCACTAATGCTTTATGGTTTTATGCTCCTAAAACTGGTACTGTTTGTAGATCAACTTGGTATGATCAAAAACTAACAGGTAAGTATAAAAGTCATTGTTTCTATGAACCAGCTTCTGGCATTTGCAAGAATTTACATTAAAAAATCTATAAATGATGTGAAATTTAAGTTATAACATCAAAATATAGATTTTTTTTATTATACAGGTATTTTTATTATTTGACCTATACTTAACAAATTATTCGTCAAATTATTCAATTTTTTGATTTCATTTATGGTTGTGTTATACTCTCTTGCTATCGAATATAAACTATCTCCTCTTTTTACAGTATATGTAGTGATGTCACTTGTTGTAGATGGAAGTTTAAGTTTATCTCCTATATTTAGTGTATTACTTGTTAAATTGTTTAATCTTTTGATTTCATCTACTGTTGTATTGTTTGATAATGCAATTGAATATAAACTATCTCCTTTTTTTACTATATATGTATTTGGTTCTGTTACTACCTCAACTTCAACTAATGAAGTAGGCATTTTTAATACTTGACCTATTTCTAAATTATTAGAAGTAAGATTGTTTATTTTCTTTATTTCAGATACTGTCGTATTATATTTTCTTGCAATTGAATATAGATTGTCGCCTCTTTTTACTACATAATCATTTTCTCCAATTATTTCTTCACCAGCAAGCGTTGGTAATTTTAAAATTTGACCTACATACAATTCATAATCAGTTAGTTTATTTAAATCTATTAGTTGTTGAACGGGTATATTATTCTTTTTCGCTATAGAATCTAACGTATCACCATACTCCACTACATAAGTATTGGTAGGTGCTGCTATGTCGACTTCTGCTTCGAATTCTTTTTTTACTGGTATTTTTAAAGTTTGACCTACATTTAAAACATTAGAACTTAGATTGTTTAATCTTTTAATTGAATCAACTGTTGTGTTATATTTAGATGCTATTGAATATAAACTATCTCCTTTTTGAACTACATAATTTATGTTAGTTCCTGTTGATTCAACAAAACCAGGTATAATTAGTTTTTGACCTATACTTATTAAATTATTTTGTAAATTATTTGCTGATTTTAAATTATTTACGTCTATTCCAAATTTTTTGGCTATTGAGTATAAACTGTCGCCTCTTTTTACTACGTATATTGAACTTTCACTGACTTGATCATATGGTGCTCCTACGTAACTAGCCACTGCTCTAACTGTTGCTTCTGCCAAATTTTGCCAATTATTCTTTATGAAATTAGCATCTTTTATATTATCTACAAATCCATACTCAATAAGTACAGGTTCTGTTTTACCAGTTAATCTGTGTATAAAATAATAATCTTTTGAGGGATCAGATGGTAATCTTCTTTGATACCATTTTCTTATTGGTTGACCTGTTTTGGCAATCTCTTCTAAGATAAGTTTAGATAAAGCATCATTGTTTCTGAGTGCATATACTGCTTCAGCGCCTGTGCCACCTGGTGATAGTCATTGTGTAACTATTTTCTATTTTTTCTTACATATTTTTTTCTAATATAAAATCTTTTTATCTCATTGCTATATGTGGTATTCGCAAAACTAAGCTCAACAGAATTTTTTACATAAATAATCTTTCCTACATATTGTTTATATGTATCCATAACTATTAGTAAGTAATAAACAGTATTCAATAACATTATTGTATCTATCTTTCTATTCGAAAAATATTTCCCATGTTGACTAGGATTTCTTCTAACTTTTTTATTTGTTTTAATTTTAATTCTTTTATTAAAATCAACAGTTTCATATATTACATTAATATTATCATTTAGCACTAAGATCGGAATTACTTCAAAATTGTCATCCGATGTATTATCAATTATTTCTACTATAGGTAGCATTATATCTTTTCTTTTTAAGCAACCCTTATCTGATAAAATTTGCGAGCATAATTCATCTATTACTGATAATATTCCTGTATTAGCCAACGCATAATCCTTCTGATAAAACGAATTTTTTATTTGTTTTAATATTGTTTTATGTCTATATGGAATTTTGAATAATAATTCATTAAACAATTTTTCAAGTTTTGCTTTATCAAAATACTTTAACATATATTTATCAAATTCTTTTTCTGAATTTACTATGGTTGTCAGGCTTTTTAATTCGTCAGAAGAAATGTCATAAGGGATAGTCCAAATATATTCACTTAACTTTTCTGAATATTCTATCCAATTTAGCAAACTATCTGGATTTTCCCTCGCTTTTTCCAAACTCTTTGATAATTCATCAAAATATGATGTCATTTTAGGTAAACTATCAATTACTTGTGATGTAATCGGTTTTAAAGCTTCTGAAAGTTTTTTTGCAATTTTTTGCATTGGATTCATCTGTTTTACTATGCTAGAAATCAGTTCGTTTTGCATAGAAATAATTGGTTTCATTGTTTCCACTAATCTATGATTAAAATCAAAATAACTAGGTTTTATACTCTTTAAAATTGATTCTGAAAACTTTTGTAGTGGAGAAGATAAATTAGTATTAATTAAATCACTAAAATAATTATTTATTTTTATTGCTGGTAATAAATTTTTACTAAAACTATTGGATATGGATAATGGTGAAGGAATTTTAACTATAGGGAAATCATTTTTTATAACATTTGAATTCAAAGGGCTAGATAATAAGTGATTGGAATTTTCTTTCTCATATTCAGATAACTCTATAACATCATCTGGATTCCCTATTCTTTTAATATATTCTAGACCACCATCTACTGCTATGCTACCACAAGTACATCTTTTTAAATCATTAGTATCTTTTGACTCAATAATATCTTTACATTTTTTACATTGTGCTTTATTACTTATTATTTTATTTTCCATACTACTTACTCCATAATAATTAAAATATAACTTTATTTCATTTCAATTTCTTTTTCATCTACATATTCGTAGTTTAGCGCATTATTACTAGTAACTACACTTTCACCAATTTCTTTTTCTAAGTCTTCTCTGGCATTACCAGCAATTTTACCACCACGTCTTGCTACTTCAATATTTTCATTTATGCCTTTTGGATTTTTCTTTTTAGCTATTTCTCTTGTTGCAATTTCTCCTAAATCAGCTAATGCTACTTCAACATCTGTCATATTATCTCTTAATGATTCTTTTCTAAGACCTTTAAATGATTTATATTGTTTTGCAGTCATTCCAGACCATTCTTTATAAATTTCATTTGTTAGAATTGCATATTCTTTTGATTCGGTTATTCCGCCATCTTTCCATACATCAGTAAGTTGTTTTCTATCTTGAATACCCTTAATTCTTTTAGCAATCCATTTTTCATCAAAACCTTTGGATCTATATAAGTCGATCGCTCTTTGTGCTGCTAGCGATGGATCAAATGTCTCATCTATTCTCTCACTACCTAATTTTGCTAGCCATTGTTTAATTGGCTCTGCATTCTTACTAGGAATTGATTCAATAATTCTAAACATTCCTTCAATATCAACTACATCAGTATTATAATATTTACCATCAGAAGATTTTAATTTCAGTTGGTTACAACTTGTAACCGACTCATTTCCTTCTTGTTTTAATCTATGTTTTAAAACTTTCCAATAATTTCTTGGGTTATCACTTTCTGAAACAACTCCAACTATATCAACAACACTAATATAATATTTTTCATCTTCTTTATCCCATACAGTTCTAATAGTTTCATTTTTAAATATTTTATTTACTAAATGCATTTTATCTTGATTCATAAGTTACCTCCTACTCTATTTCAAATTCAGATAATACAATTATATCTTCAAAATTTTATTAAATAAATCTTTATGCTTTAAATCTATACTATTCGTACATCATATCTATATAATTCATTACACTATCTTTAATACCCATTTTTTCAGCATATGAAGATAGTTTAACAAGATCCTTATCCTTTCTTTTTATATACTCTTTTATACTATGTTTAATATGTTCAGAATCCATTCTATTTTTAGATCTAATAATATCACATATACATCTTTCAACGTCATATGCTTTAACTTTATTACCCATAGGTGTTTCTACTTCAACAAGTCCAAGTTCATAAATATCATTATCAACATAAAACACATTATGTTTTCTTAAATGAGCACTATTATAACTTCGTTTTACTGTTATATCATATACATCAGTTGAAGCCTCTATAGATAGACCATGAAAATATAAAGCAGTCATATGAGAATATATTATATTAGGCATACTTAAACCAAAGACATAATAATTATCTTCAATTTTATTAGTATCAATATAAATACCGGTTGCTACTTTTTTTATAAGTTCTTTTTCTTGCATAATTGAAAGATACATCCTGTGTATATCAAACATATCTAATTCCTTTGAAGTAATATATCCATTATTTTTTTTCATAAGTTCTTCAATAATTTCGATATTACTTTTATCTTGAAATTCTTTTATAGTTAATTTTTCCATACTATACCTCTTTTGACTTTTCTACTGAAATTGTATCATATTCAGTGATTTTGTCAAGCAATATAACTACTTTTATTTTTTTATTAGTTTTGCTGACTTTGCATTTAACAATTTATGGTATAATAGAAAGCATTTAGGAGGTTCTAGTATGTTTAAAACTATAGAAAAGAATTACAAAAAGAATTTAAGAGAAACTAAATTCAATAAATTTTATTGGATTACATCAATTTTATTAATTTTAAGTTCTTCGTTATTACAAATTTCTGATAACATTAAGCCATATTTTATTTATATCTTACTTTTAATTTTTGTTATAGGATACTTTATGATAAATTACAAGAAAACTACGAAAAATGTTAATATAAAAAATAAAACCAATTTTATAGAAAAATTAAAGATTTATAACAACGAAATTGAAAAGCAAAATTTTAATAAAATTATACTATTATTAAAACAATACAACTTCAAGACAAAAAATGATTTGAAATTAGCTATTGATTATTATAATAGTGAAAAACCTATTAAAATAGAATCTGATTATTTAGGATGGATTATTTCTATTGCATTAACATTATCATCTTTTATTGAAATTGCATATAATACTAAAACTCAGACAATAGATACAACCAAAATATCAGTTATATTGAGTTCAACTTTAGGAATTATAATTGGATTTTTAATACCCATAATTATTTTTAAGATATTCATAAACAATTTATTTATTTCAAAAAAAGCAATTCGTTCAAACTTAAGTGATGATTTATCATATATATATTTAAATTTTGATAAGTATAAAAATCAGCTATCAAAAAAGCAATAAGTATAACTAAATAATATTCAACTTCTGCCCATCTTGGGTAGAAGTTTTAACTTGTGCCCAAGTTGAACACAAGTTATAATTTTACTTGCAGAAAATCAGATTATAGTTAATTTGCTATTTTTTAACCTTGTCCCAATTTAGGACAAAGTTATTTATCTTTAGAATTCGGACCAATTTGGATCGAAGTTATAATTGTGATATATACGAGTTTTAATTTTATGTACTATTCTGTGCATAATGCACAGAATTTTTAAATCATGAATCTATAGAAAATTTCAATATTTTTATCTTTATCAATTTCAATTTTATCAATTAATGTTTGTAAAAGTTCTCTAGTAGGTTTCTTTATATCAATTAATTCTCTTATTCTTTTTTCATATTCTTCTAATTCTTTTGTTTTAATACCTTCATTTTTAGTAGTTTTATATTTTTCTAAATCTAACTCAGCTTTATTTAAAAGTCTTTCTGTTTCCTGTGATAACCTTTTATAAGTAGCTTCTGAAATATTACCTCTAAACCTATCTTCATATAACATATCTATTTTTGAGATATATTCTTTTATCTTATTTTCTAAATATCTTATCTTTTCCTTATTATCATCCTTATTACTATTTTTATCTGCTATTTCCTTTGATAAGACTTTAGAATCAATTTTATTAATATAATCTTTACAGGTTGTTCTTACTACTTCAAGTAAAGCTTCTTCTAATTTATCATATGGCATAAAATGTGGTTCACATAATCTTCTTCTTGGATCTCTTGCATATTTATTACAATTGATAGTCCAATAATTTTGATTTTTTCTATAAGTAATAGTTAAAGCATTTCCGCATTCTTTGCAAAATAGTAAATTTTCAAATAATCTTTTGTCTCTTTTGCTTATGCTTTTATTAGTTCTTTTAACATTACCTTGGATTCTTTCAAAAGTTAATTTATCTACTAAAGGTTCATGTGTATTAGGAACTATATCCCAATTACTCTTTGGAAGAGTTTTTTTCTTTTTTGATTTATAATTTACCTTAGTTTGCACGCTTTGAACCATATCTCCTGTATACATTCTATTTTTTAGTATCTTCTTAACTGATGATATAGTCCACTCTTCATTGTATCTCATTTTAGAATTAGGATTTTTTCGTTTTAAACTACTAGGTGTTTTAATTTTATTATCATTTAGGTATGAAGTTATATCAGATAATCCTACACCATTTGCAGCCATTTCAAATATTTTTTTTACTACTGGCGCATATTCTGGATCTGGTATTAAATGTCCCTTTTCTTCTGGGTCTTTCATATAACCATAACTTGGATTACTTCCAATAAACTTACCTTTCTTTCTTTTATCATTTAAAACACTTCTAATTTTAATAGAATTTTGTCTACTATAATAATCATTACAAGCAATTATAAATGTTGATGAATCATTACTTGCTTGATTAATTGCACTATCATAATTTTCTTGTAATGATATGAATCTTATATTATTTTCTGGGAAAAAGTTTTCGATATAATATCCTGTCATAACATGATCTCTACCTAATCTTGATAAATCTTTTACTATAACTAAATTTGCCATTTTATTTTTGATATCTTCGATCATTTTAGTAAACCCAGGTCTTTCAAAATTAGTACCAGAATATCCGTCATCAACATATTCTCCAACAAATATAAATCCTTTTTCTTTTACAAAATTCATTAATAAATTTCTTTGATTAGTAATACTTTCACTTTCTGATTCATAAGATTTTCCTTCATCTGCTTCAGATAATCTTATATATATGACAGCTCTATAAATATTATTTGGCATTTGTATCAATCCGTTATACATTTATTACTCCTTTCTTTTTTGTATAACAATCAAAGCCATTTAAAGTATAATACTTTATATTCAAACTCACGAATGTGCTAATTTTTAATTAGTACACTTTTTATATATTTATTTAACAAATCTACCAAATTAAGAGCATTATCATCCTTTTTAAAAGTTTCCGTAATTTTAAACATAAGCCACCTCATAAAATTTTATGAGTGTCTTTTTCATTTTATTTCTTATTCCTCCTCGTATATATCACTTAATAATTTTTTTAATTCTTCTTGCTCCTCAATAGTTGCTTCATTTTTAGGTATTAACTTACCATACCAGTATTCATTACCATCTTCATCTTTATAATAAATACTATCTTCTTTTTTATTTAATTTATTATTATATTGTTTAAAGTTTTGTTTATAGCCTGTATTAAAATTATCTTTAATACTTTTTATTTTTAAATTTAAGACCTCTGATAATTTAATTATACGCTTAGAATTATTTGTACCTTTATTATCATATTTAGCCTTAATATAACCAAAGGTGGCTAAATTACTTATACTTTTTGATATAGTTACTTGTGTTACATTATAAATATCACAAAAATATCTATTAGTAGCCCAACAATAACCACTTTTCTTACAAAGACTTATTATATGAATTAATAATAATCTTTCTAAAAATGTTAATCTATTATCTCTTAATACGGATTTTAAAATAAATACATTTATGAATTCTTCTTTATCCATAATAATCAATATATAAGATATATCTTGAGATAATAAAAGTGCACTCTTAAATATTATTTTCCCTAGGTGATTTTATCTTATAACAAATTAAAATAAAAAAAAATTGTACAAAACATGCAAAAGGAGTACATTTCTGTACTCCCAATTTTTTTAATTAACTTATAATATTAAAATTCTAAGTTAGCTGATAAAACTTCATTTATTATATCCAACATATTCTTCTTTATTTTCTCTAATTTAATATAATTTTCTGCAACAAATATTTGAGCATTTAAATTTGGAAAGCCATCTGCATTAACCGGAATAGGAATTAATAAGTTTTCTATATCTCTTTTACTTATTTTTGTAAACTCATTTTCTCCATTTGGTCCTTTCCTTCCTTTAATGTTTTTTCTAAAAATAGGTTGAATAATATATTTCAAATAATTTTTATCAATTAATTTTTCATATTCTGGCCTTAAAACAAGCGGTCTAACTTTTTCTGATAAACTAAATTTTCCTTTTCTATAAAAAACATATCCTGCACTACCGTCAATATTATATGTTAGGCAATCTTGAAAATATTTAACATACTGTTTTCTTTGGTTATCTATAATAGCATTATCTTTAACATATCCATATCCAACTTCATCTTCGAGTTTAGTTGCTCCATATACTGGTATATCTCCTGGATTTGCTCTTATAAAACTCTTTGTAAATGATGAACCATTAGTTTGAATAGTTAAGTCAAAAAGTACCGACACTTTAAAATCTTTATATTCATACTCATCACTGTTAAATTCTATATTAATACTTTTAATACACTCACTATCTTCATAAAGTGTATTTTTAATTTTTTCAAGTTCTGAAAATTTTTCTACCATTTTATTTTGTGTATTTAAATCAAATTTATCTTTTATTACAGGTAGTGGAATATAAAAATTATCTATATCTCTCTTTAATAAGCTCTTTTGTTTTCCCTCCCCCTTGGCTAACTTTGCTAAATTATTCATTAAAACAAATCTAATATATTCTAAATTAAGATTTTCTACATCAGTAGATTTTAACGGAACTAATATGCCATTATTTTGAGCTAAAGAAAATTTTCCTTTAATAATAGTAATGTTTCCAACATCACCAACAGTAATGATTCTAATAAAATTCCCATCATGATTAAATTTATTAGAATAACCTATTATTCCATTATTTTCAGTTTGTCCTGAATAAACTGGAAAATCTCCTTTATCTATATTAATAGTCTTTCTATTAAATTCATTTGTTCCCTTAGTAAATACAAATAGATCACTTATTTTTTTATTAATATATTCAACTTTATTTAACATTTTTAATCGCCTCTTTATATGAATTCAAATCATTTATAACTTTATCTATAAAATCCGAGAATTCTTCTGAAGTCATAACTTTTTCTTCATCTTTGATGCCAAGAACAATTTTTTCTTCATCAGACCACAAGTTATCAATAACCCAACTTCTAGAAACATTTTCATTTAAGCAACTAAAATCTACTACTTTTAAACGAGGATTATTTAATTTTCCATTTTTTACTCTTTCATAAAATAACTTTTTATCACCTTTAAAACTGTGATATTCATAAGCAGCATCAGCTAAATCATTTTCTGATATATCAAATCTATTTATATCTAAAGTTTCACCTGTAGATGAACACAAATATGTGAAAATCGGTTCTTTTTGAAGTTCTTTATTATTTTTCAATTTCTTTGTAATCGATAAAATATATGTCTTTTTATTAGTTGAAAAAAATGTATTTAAAGGTAACGATATTATTGCATTTATAATACACTCGTCCATCATAAACTGTCTTAAAGGTATATCCTGAATCCTATACATAAATCCTTCAGGCACAATAATAAATGCTTGCCCATTATCTGCTAAACTTCTGATAATCCATTCAATAAATAAACCTTCTAACCCGGTACCATTTTTATTATAATATTTTTTTAATGTAGCATTACCATCAATTTCTTTTTTGTAAACATCCGTCGTACCTACATATGGCGGATTCGATAAAATTAAATCATATTTTTCCTTTTCAGAAGGTATATAATCTAACGTACCAAGAACAGAAGTTCTCAAATGAAATGTTTCATTAAACAAATCCGAAAATTCTGATGTCATTTCTTGATTATTTTTAATTAAATCTGAAAAATAAATCATCATATTAGCCTTTGCTAAAATTATTGTACGCTCACTATCTTTAGTAAATCCTTTATCATACCCCTCTAGAATGACCTTCGGATATAATTTATTATTTTCTATTTCATACAAATTATCAATATTTCGTGAAACCGCTTCAAGCAAAAATTTTCCTACCCCGCAAGCTGGGTCACATATTCTCATACCAGGCTTAATATCGGCCATATTTACAATTTGTTGAACAACTTTAAGTGGTGTAAAATATTGTCCCATTCCACCTTTTTGACTATCTTTTTTGAAAAAAACTTCAAAGATTTTAGATTTAAAATCCTTATCTATATTTCTTAATTCCTCACCACGAAACATTTCTAAAATACTTCTAAATGTTTTACCATATCCTGCAATACTCTCTCCTGTTCGTTCGCTTACAAATATACTACCGTTTATAATAGTGGTCCCATCCTTATCCTGAGGAAACAGACGTTTAATTTCAGGTCTTACAAATTTTGCATAATAAGTTAATACATCATCTTCTTTACCATTTTTATACATATTTATTACATAATCAAAAGAATAAATATTAGAAAGTAAATTTAAATCACTTAAATATTTAAAAATAAATATTTCAACAAAAGTATATAAACAATTTTCTGGTGTAGCAGCTGTCGCCTTATATATTTTTTGCCAAATAGAATATGCAAGCGGCGTTGGATCTATTTCACGTTGTTCTGAAATTTTAGAACATTTGGGTGTAATCGTTAAATCAAGAGTTTCAATTAACTTTTCCATTTTTGGTGTATTAGATGTTGTAATTCCAAAAACCTCAGTTAAAGGTGTATCATCATAATTTAAAATTTGTTCACCATTAAATGCATTATACCATCTACTATTGATACTATCAGTACTAATTACAAATTTTGCCTTAAGATCTCTTGCTACTTCAAGAGCTTGATTAGTGGCGGACTCCTTTTGCTTATCAGTTTTATATTTTGATAAATTTTTATTTTCAATTACAGCGATTACTCTTTTTGTTTTATCAACTATAAGCCCATCTGGTTTTCTATTTTCATCAAAATAATCTCTATTTTCAATCAAACCACAATCTCTTAAACTTCCAATATATGTATTTCCAATATTGTAATAAATATATTTTCCAATCATATCCGGATTACTTAGTAATCCCCTTTGTAATATTTCCTCAGATATAGCATAACTACTTCTTCCCATTATTTTACCTCCAAAACACTTCTCATATCATCAATTTTTTTAAAAAATATTAACGATTTTTTAGTTAAAGCATACTTGCCGCTTTTATTGTTAAATTTTGTTATATAATTATTTTTCATTAAAATATTTAAAATTTTATTTGTTTTATATTTTGACATATGAACCATATCTGCTAACTCCTGTTGCGATAAATTCAAGTATTTATGTTCCTTTATGCAAATTTGATTATCCTTAATTGCTTTTAACACTTCAAAATTATCATTCAAAAATATCTCCATTATATTTCACCAATTTTATTATAACATATCATCTAAATTTTATCAATCAATGCACTATATTTTATTGAATATAAACACTAAATTGGTGTAAATATTTTAGGGTTTGGGACATTTACCACATTTAAATTTTGTACGGGAGTATAAATTCAGTGCTGGCTAAACAACAAAGATACTCCTACAACCTAAAAACACTACCATTTCTGATAGTGTTAATTTCTTTAATAATATCTTTTTAATCTTATTGGATTTGTATTTTTTACTACTATATTGTATTTAATTTTTAATATTTCTTTTACCTTAGGTATAAGTTTATTCATATCACATCTACAATTAAATACATCTATTGCAGAATTAATATGATACCTTAAAGGGCACTCTGATAAACAATGTCTACTATATCCATTTGCTAAATAAAATGCTACTAGATCTGGAACAACATAATTATTTAAATAATCATTAACATTATTATAGAAAGGTAAATATATTTCTTCAAATTCTTTATCAGTTATATCACACACAAATATATTCCTTTAAAATTATTTCTTCTACCCTATTTTTTATATTATTCATTTTACCTATCCACAGCATTTGATTACTACTTTTTAATTCTTCAGTAACATTTTTTTCAGCAAGTTCTTTAATTAAATTTTGTTCTTTCTTTATAAGACTAACATCAATATCATGCAAATATCCATTCAATTTATCATTAACCAATAAATCAAAATATAATCCTAATTTATATTTCTTAATATAATTTAATCTTAATAATCCATATTTTCCTATATTAAATTGTTCTTTATCTTTTAGTATTAAATCTGGCAATAAATAATCACCTTTCTTAGTGTAACTAATATTCATAACATTTCTCCATTTCTTTCTAAATTTATTTGGCTTTAATTGTTATACATTTGTTACACAATGACTATCGCCACCTCCTGCATTTAAGTGATTAGAAAGCACTATAACATCATTACTATTTCCAAATGCATTTAATATTCTATTAACTCTATCTGTCGGAGTTATTGTTTCATCAGTACTTCTTGTTATATATGTAGGTATTCCTAATTCTTTTAATCTATCATATATATAATTTGCTATTTTCAAATTATATTCTTTTTCCACAACATTATTGCCTGATGCTCCCGGATCACTTCCTCCATGACCCGCATCCACTACAACTTTCTTTGTAACTCTATCATTCATTATTCTCACCCTATTTTATAATATGACACAAAAAAAATTAGGTGAATTATATAAATTAAATTCATCAATCCACTTCTAATTTCTTCTTTTATTTTGCTTCTTACCTCATAAATTAAAGGTAATCCTTTATTCATTTTTTACTAACTGGTGATATGTATTCTTCACATGGCTTGCTTTATATTTATTATTCGAATACATTATTCATTAAATCTTTAATATATTTTTTTCTTTTTTCAGTTTCTTTTTTTTCAATTTCTATTTTTATTATATCCCCCTCTTTTGCATCAGGTACTAACACTCTAGGAATATTTACGCACTTTCCAATTGCAATTTCCACCACTGCATAATCTCCTTCAAATCTGTCTACTATTACTTTCATTTTTTCCTCCATCATCTTGTTGATTTTATATCTAATGAATCACCATTGCTTAAAACAATAATGTTGCCGTTAATATCTGTTCTATAAACTTTTGCACCCGAATTAATCCATCTATCAATAATTGATTGATTAGGATGTTTGTATTGGTTATTTTGTCCAACCATTATTATTGCATATTTTGGATTTACTCTATTAACAAATGATTGACCTGATGAAGTATTGCTTCCATGATGGCCTATCTTTATTACATCTGCAGAAACATCAGATGTAATGTCATTTTCGCTTTTGGTTTCAGCATCTCCCATGAACAAAAACTTTATGTTACCATAAATTATTTTTACTACCGCTGATGAATTATTTAAATCGTTGTATTCTTTGTTAGGTGCTATAATATTTATATTTAAGTTTTCTTCACTAACTATGTTAACGCCTGCACTTGCAGTAGTTATTTTTAATTCTTTTCCTAAAATATTTTCTAATAAGTTTTCATAGGTTTTACTAGTTGATACCATTTTAGGCATATAAATTTTTCCAATAGCAAAATGATTTATTATATAAGTCAATCCGCCAATATGATCTGCATGGGGGTGAGTTCCTACGATATAATCAATTTTATTATACCCTAAATTTGAAATGTAATTTGAAACTATTTTTCCCTTTGATGACTCTCCCGCATCAATCAACATAGTTTTTTTGTTAGGTAATTCTATAAATATTGAATCTCCTTGTCCAACATCAATATAATGGACTTTAATCAAGCTGTTTTTTGTTGTATTGGTGTTATTATTTACTTCCTCTTTATCTATTAAACTATTTTTAAATTCTTCATATCTTTTTTGATAATCTTTAGAATGAAATAAAGTAATTACGTTACTAAAACATATTACAATAATAAATATGCTAATAAAGCCAAATACATTTGACCACCACTTTTTCTTTTTAAAAAAAGGCACGCTATCTCTTATATTGAATTTAGAAATTAGCAAAGGTGGGATTAAAAATGCCAAATTTCTTAATATAACAGAAGTTTTATAGATGACTACATCATACATATTCGCCTCTATTTGAGGCACTTCACTAAAAGAAACAAAAAGGATAAATAAACAAAATAGGTAATACAAACAAGCAAGTATTTTTTTCCATAACTTACTTGTTCTAAAACTAAATAATTTACTAGATTTATTCATAACATACTCCCGACTACTTTTTAATAAACTATTTATACAATAATATTATACTATATAAATCAACTTATTTAAATCTTAATAATATAAATCTACAATAATTCAATTTCTGGGTTAATAGTAACTTATATTTAAGTGTTTTATAATAACCCTCATTAATTACTGAATATAAAAAGCATTTAATTTTAGGCAAGTTATATAAATTAAATTCATCAATCCATTTCTAATTTTAATACTTCTCTTATTTTGCTTCTTACCTCATAAATCCTCGTATTCATAAATTCAGGATGATCTTTAAACCATTTTATGTTAAGTGGTGATGGGTGTGGTAATACTATTGCTAATTTATCACTTATATAATTGTCTTTAAATATTAATTCGTTAAAACTTTCTCTTGGAAAAAATATACTTGCTGCTTTTGCACCAATAATAATATAAAGTTCATTATTTATGTATTTTAGTTCGTTTTTTACCCATTTATTATAACAGATTTTAGGTGGGACTCTATCAACTCCATTTTTGTCTTTTCCTGGATAGCAATGAGCAATAGATGTTATGTAAAAGTTATTTAGATTATAAAATTCCTCATCATTAATTTTGTACCACTCATATTTTAGGCGATTACCACTTTGATCTGTAAATGGTTTTAACTTTTCATGTACTGTCTTTGATGGTGCTTGACTTATTTGTACAATTTTCGCATTTACATTGCCAGTTATTATTGGATGCGGTATAAATCCGAATTTTTTTTGACATATTTTACAGGATTCTAATCGTTTTTTAAATTCCTCGTATTCATTATTCATTTTATTCTCTCCCTATAATTTGTTATATATTTTATATATACTATCAATTAAAAAAATTGTATAGTAATGTTCTTTCTTTTAATTAATAAAATATACTAATTTAAACTGTATCATTTCTTTTTATTGTACTTATAAATGATACTTTTGAGATGTTATCGTAAAATATAGTTTTATTTTTTAATATATTAATTGTGCTTATAATGTACCATAGTAGTATAAATAAAATTTCAAACATGTAAATTATAAACATTATATAATTATTCATAGTTGTCATTTTGTGTAAAAAATGTGTTAAGTAAATTATACTAAACGGAAATATTACGTAGTGGAATATAGTTACTATTCTTTTTATAATCAAACGAAATAAAGTCTTATTTGGAAATGACAATTGTACATTTAGAAATTTGCTTCCGAGTGTATATCCATTCCAAATATATGGAATAACAATGTAATAAATTGTAAATGTTATATATTTTGTATATATATTATTTATAAAAAAACTTACCAATATTTGAATAAATATATACAAGAATGCATCTAGAAAAAACATCGTTATTCTTCTTAAGCCGGATACTGTTTTACCACATTCAAGTGTTTTTTTGTCTATTTGATCTCTTGTTGGTAAAAATTTTTTTGTAATTCCCATTATATAATATCCTAAAACTCCTCCTAATGTATTCATCATTAAATCATCTACATCAAAGCATCTATATGGTTTTTCATAAAGAAAATATAGACCAGTTAATTGAGTTAGTTCAAAAAATAAGGATAAAAAGAAAGTTATTATTGTACATTTTTTTAAACTACATTTATAGTAATATCTTAAATACATTCCAAATGGAATTGTCATTAATATGTTAAATAATACAGTATATACAGAATCATTTGTAATTGCCTTTATGTATGTACTTGAATCGCTTATTACTAATGGTGATGTTTTTATAATATCTATAACAAACTTAAATGGCATTAAATTCGGTTTTATTTCTTGCATATTTAATAATTGTTCTTTTGTTGGTAACGGCAATATTACTAAAAAGTATACTGTAATAATGTATAAGATAAATGAATATACAATGAGTGTTCTAAATTTATTTATTGCTCCATATTTATGATATTGGATAAGCATAAATGGAATTGTAAAAAGAAAAGCAATTAAAGGAAAAAATAATAATGCAGTCTTTATGTTTTCAATATATACCATGTTACCATCTCCAAATAAATTAATTTTACAACATTAACTTTGATTTATCAAATAAAATATTTTTATTATACTTATCATATAAACAAAAAAGCACACTGTTGTGTACTATTTACTAGATATTTCTCTCCAATTGTTTGGAAAACCAATTTCATCTAATATTTTATCTATATCAATAACTTTAATTTTACCTGCAAGCATATCTAATTCATAACCAACCTCATATATTAAAAGTTTAAAATCATCATCTCTAAGCATGTATTTAAACATTAGTATTAGTGAGAATAAATCATTTTTTCCATAAATATATTCTTCTTCGGCCTTTGGAATATTTAACATTTCATGGTATTTGTTGTTTGGAATCGATCTTTGTGTTTTATAATTATATAACATATCCTCATGTGCACATAAATTTCTAAAATTAGACATTATTGGTAAAAATATACTAAGTTCTTCTTCAGACATTTTGTAATAATTGGCTATTTCTTTTTTGTCTTCATATTTAAGTATCATGTATAGCTCGCTTATTATGCCAAATGATAATACCTTTACTAGTATCCACATTGGAACATATCCATAATTTGTTAAATAATGCAGAGTTGCACTATGTTGTTTAGCATTTACTCTTATTTGCCTTTTCATTTTATTTATTACGTCTGAAACTTGTCTAACTTTTGATATTTCAGTTGTAAAATTTGATATTTTTAAATAATCTTTTTCTTTATATCCATATTTGCTTGATAGGTGATAACTAAATATGGATTTTAAATTATTTTCTACTATTAATAAATACTTAAACATAATATTTCTTATATTTCTATCAAACATGAATAAGGCATATAATTCTTCAAATGTCGTACCATTTATAAACTCTTTATCTTTCGATGACTTAAAGAATACATGTCTATAACCATTTATAAAAAAATAATTTTCTCTTAAAAGTATTTCTTTTGTTTTTTCAACATCATTTATTATCAAACCTTTATCCTTTAATATTTCTATCTGTTCATCAATTGTCTTAAACTGCTTTAAACGACTCATACACTTCACCAATATCATTGTATCATAATTACACTAAGATTTCTACTAAACAATTTGATATTACTTTTGCTATTTTTTCTTGATACCAATTTTGTCTTAATATATATCTTTCATTTGGATTTGATATAAATCCAACTTCTAATAATAGTCCGGGTATTTTTATTCTTTTATACATATATAAATCTTTTATTTCTTTTGCTTTTCTATTGCTATTTAAATATTTATTAAAGTATTTTTGAAATGTTTCTGCTATTTTCTTATTTTCTTCATTTATATCATCATAGAATGCTTGTGCTCCTTGCCATGATGTACTTTTTGATGCGTTTAGATGAATTGAAAGATAAATATCGGCATTTGAATTATTTATGGCTTGTGCCCTATTATACAAATCTGTTCTTTTTCTTAAACTTGATTTTGGATTAGACAAATCATAATCGCCATCGCGAGTTAAATATACAATTGCACCCATCTTTTCTAGATTTTTTTTTAATTTTAATGATATCTCTAAATTTATATCTTCTTCATGTATTCCTTTGTAGTATGCACCTGGATCAATTCCACCATGTGCAACATACCTTTATACACGGGACATAATTAATAAATAATTGAAAGCGCTTATATACGTTATAAAAAGTGATCAAAAATGTGAAGTAGTCAATAAAAAGTAGACACTAAAAAAGAATTATTTGAACCCTAGTTGAGTTCTATACTCAATTGGGGTTTTATAATTTAAAGCATTATTCCTTTATTAATATGAAAAATAGCCGATTTTTATGTCGGCTATTTTTTTATTCTGTTATCCATAAACAATACAATGTTTCAGATAGTTCTATGTCTTCTGGTGTAAATGTATTAATAATTGCTGGTGCTACACCAAATCTCGTATCTTTTGCATACATCGTATCAGATTGAATGGCACTTCGTGATACATATTCTGTAGTGAATGGTTTGAAATCAATTTTTACACATTGTTTTAAATTTTTTACAGCTGCTTCAGCAATAGATTGAGCTTGTAGCTCTGCTTCTTTGTATGCTTTTGCAAGTATTTTTCTTTTACATTCCATTGCGTCTTTTACTCCAAAGTTTATTTGACAAGATGGTGCATTATCTAATTTATACAATGCTTCAATTATTTTTGCCATTCTTTCTTTATCATAATCAAATTTTAAAGTTGCACTTTGATTAAATGAAAATCCATCAAATATATATGTCCTTGTCATTTCATTATATTTTTTATCCTCTTTAACAACAAAATTTCTTGTTTTCATATCATCTGTTGTAAAACCATTTTGTAATAATAACTCATTAACAAATTTTTGAACTTTATTTACTCCAGCTGATAATACTTCCTCATAACTTTGACCTTTTGTATTAAAACTTATATTTAAAATTACTTCATTAGGTGTAAAGTATTCTGTTCCCTTTTCTTGTACGATTATTTCCATTTCTTAATCCTCCTCATATAATATTTAATTATTTTATTATAGTTAAATCAATTTAATAAGAATTTATGATTGAACATATTGATAAATAACTGGTGTTAGTATAGATATATAGACACGAAATTTGGAAAGGAGTGGTATAATAATAAATTAGTATGTAAGAATTTAAAAGATAAAAGAAGAAAATATATAATTAATTTATATAGATTTATAGACGGTAAAAATCATTGTGAACGTGATACATCATCTAAATATAATCAAACAGCTCGTTTATGGTCTATGAATGGGGATTGTCCTACATTAACCGCTATCTCTGCCGAAGATACAAGTAAAATGATTATCTACAAAGATAATTGTTTTTTTGTTAAAAGAATTAGTCCTTTAGAAAGTTGGCGTTTTATGGGATTTAATGATGAAGATTTTTATAAAGCTAAAAGTGTTGGTACTTCTAATAGACAATTATTTAAACAAGCAGGTAATAGTATAGCTGCTAATGTAATTTATCATATACTTAAAAATCTATTTTAAATAAAAAGACTAGAATTTTTCCTAATCTTTATCGTTATATCTTAATCTTCCTATTATTTTGTTTTTTTAAAAGTTTAACAACATTATTATTGCTGTTTCTTTGTATATCTGAAAATTGTAAAATTCCTTTTTTTGATTGAGCATTTATATCTACATCAAAAAGTAATTCTCTGTCAAATATACTTTCATGCTTTTCTAATAGTTTTAGCCACTCAGGTGAAATTTTATCTGATGGGATTTCTAAAGAAAGAATCTCTTCAATTAAAACAGGACTATTATGTCTAGTTATTGAATAATCAAGATTATCATTAATACTGTTCCATCCTATAAATGAATCATCTCCTAGTGATGTACTTATAAATCCCATATCAAAATCTAAAGAAATACTATCATGATTATTGCTAAAATATCCCTTCTTCAATTGCATTAAATCTGAAGAAAACAATTTATCTATAAGTTCAGAAAATTTTGCTTGATTAACAATTTGAACTTCTGGTATGTATTTTCTTCCATCAACAGGAGTAAATATATTATCGTATTCAAGTCCGTATAAACCATTTTTTTCTTTTTTCACATTAAAAAATGCACTATATAAATATTGACAATACCAATTATATTTGAAATACTCAATTTTTTTAAGAATATTAAGATATCTTTTCTCAATAAATAATCTTATTCTTCTATCATCTAACTCTTTTGAACTATCATCGTCTGAAAGTAGTCCAGTAAAATAGAAATGATTATTATCTGACTTTACATTTATGTATTTATTCAATTCATCTAATAAATATTTGCATTCTCTATATTCTTCCCTTAATGTTAAAAGCATCTCACCATACTTATAATATTTTTTCATTTAATAACCTCCCAAAACTTACATTGCTTGTTTTTCTATATAATATTATTATAACATAAAAATTTTTGCTTTTTTTCTCTGTTTTTAGAAATTAATTAAATTCGCAATATTACTATTTTCAGAACATAAGAATTTTTATAAAAAAATTGTGATAATTAACCTTGCAAGACTAATTGGTTTATGATATAGTTATATCGTCAATCAAGGTAGTACGCCTTTTAAACCATAACCTTTTCGGTGAGATTGACTATTGAAACATTTTACTTTGCCTTTCATTAAACACTCCTTTCCAGTAGTGTGGTAAAGTAAATATCGCGCAGATAGCTGCTTGCATAGGGCTATTTTTATTTTTGTTAATTGTTATATTATACTAAACTTTTTTAGCACAGTTGTGATATAATCTTTGTGTAGATAATTTGGATAAAATTAGTCATGTATGATCGACTTTGAGTTGCTTTTAATGTATTATAAACAGCAACCTAAAAGTGATAATTTAGTTTTCAAGGAACTGTATATATAAAAGCAGATACGTACATTGTATTAAAAGAAAAAATATTACATACCTAATACTGATATTACAAGGGCTAAAAAATTAAGAAAGTATCAAATTCTGTATAGAAATAGTTTTATAATAACAAGTGTTATCTTGGAAGATGAAGATACTTCTATAGCTAATTTAAAAGAAATGTTAAGTAATGGTGTTGATGTAATAAAACTAATGAATATGATTGATAGATGTCTTGAGGTTATTGATGTGTTTAGATACATTATGCCTATTTATGTTTTGTTTGATTGCGTTATTCCTACTGATGATGTATGTAATTTAATAATTAAAAAACATGGTAAGGATTATAAAATTCATTGGAATAATTTTAAAAAACTAATGAATTTAAAAAGTTTATTATATAAGCATATTGATACAGTTTAAAATATTATAATCCATTTAAAACAGTAAGTATGTACTAATAGTTTTGAGTTATGGCTCATAACTATTAGTCTTTTTTTTGTTGTGAATAAATATATTTTTTTATTCATAGTCTTAATTAGAATAATAAAGGGGGTTTTTAAATGGAAAAAGAAGTTAATTATATTATAGAAAATAAAATAATCACAAATGTTGAAAATGAAGAAGATTTTATAGAACTATTTAATAAAAAACTAGCTACAATAATTTTAAACCTTGAAAATGAATTAAGGGGCTGTAATTCCCATTAAAGCGCGTTATAATTTGATTGTAGTATTACGTGCTTTCAATATATGAAAGGAAAATGAATATGTTGGAAGATCAAGGAAAGGTGGTAAGTAGTAGTTTTAGTAATACCGAAATTTTAAATGATTATAATATTGATAATGTGTCTAGTGATGATTACCTAGAAACAATAGAATTTAAAACAATTAAAAGATTATTAAGTGAAGATAATTTAGAATATATGACAGATTATTTAAGAACATTATTAAAAGTATCTAAACCTAATAATCCTAGTTGCTTTAGAAAAAATGGTCTTATAGGATCATATCATACACCGGGAAAACGTGGTATTATCTATGTCAGATTATCACAAGAAGATTTAGACAGAGAAAAAGGAAATGTTAGTAAAAGTATCTTGAATCAGTTATTAATGTTATTAACATATTGTAATGACAAAGAAATTGAAGTTATAGGTATTTTCTACGAAGAAGATATAAGCGGTAGCGACGGATCACGTGAAGAATGGAATAAAACTTTACTATTCTGTGAACTTGGTAATACTGACGTTTATGTTTGTAAGACACAAGCTAGATTTGCTAGAAGTATTGAATTTGTAGAAAAATATCTACATAAGAAATTTATAGAATGGAATATTAGATTTTTAAGTATTGTTGATAATATTGATACTTACAACAAAGGTAATAAAAAGTCTAGTCAAATAACTGCTATGGTAGATGAATGGAAAATTGAAGAACAATCTATCAATACTAAAAAAACATTAAGAGCTAAAAATGACGCGGGACAATGGACGGGCTCATTTGCTCCTTATGGTTATATAGAAGACCCTGATGATATGTACCATTTAGTAATTGATGAAGAAGCTGCGAAAGTTGTAAGAGAAATATATTCTATGTATTCAAATGGAATGGGATATTACAAAATTTGTCAATCTCTTAATGACAGAAAAATACCTACACCAAGTAGGCATAAAAAATTACAGGGATTAAAATTTGTATGTCCTTATTATCCTAATGGTGCTGAATACTGGAATATTGATACTATTAGAAAAATACTACTTGATGAAACTTATGACGGTATATTAATTCAACATAGAACAGAGAGAATTGCATATAACATTAAAGGATTTAAAAAAATTCCAAAAAACGAGCAATCTATAATTGCTTGTGCTCACGACAGAATACTTGATCCAGAAGTATCAAAAGTAGTACGTAAGAAATTTGCTAATCGTAAAGCTAAAATTGATTTAAGTAATGCAAGAAAAGACAGTAAAGAACTAATTAAAGCAATACAAAACAACTTAAAAAATCATGATACGTCAGAAGATAAATTACTAATATTAAACGGTGCTATTAATAATTTAGAAAATAGTATAACAGGATCTGATTTAAAAGATATTTCATTAAAATACGATACATTAAGAGAAAAGACATTGTCGCTTAATAGTGAGTTATACTCTAAAATTATGGAACAAGTAGATGTTCTTACTACTAATACAAGTAGAGCTCGCCCGGGTAAAAATGGCGAAGTACATTTATTTAGTAAGAAAGTATATTGTTCTGTATGTGGTAAATCATTTCAAAGAAATTTATGTAAGTCTGGTCCAAGAAAAAATTATTATATGAAACCTTATTTACATTGTAGAAATCATAGATACGCTGGCGGATTAACTTGTGATAATACCAGTTATATTAGATATGAAGTATTAGAAGAACTTGTTTTAAATGAAATTAATAAAATGATAGATAAATATGCTAGACAAAATGAATTAGAAAAAAACTACTACTCTAAAAAAGCTCAAATAGATTTTGGAAAAGATTTAATTGTACTACAAAAAGAAAATGAAGATATTAATAAAAAAGTCAGTAGGATTAATGATCGCTTTGCTATGTTATATGATGACAAAGCCGAAGGCATTATATCTGCTACCGAATTTGTAATGTTAAAAAATAAATATCAATATGATATTAACAATTTCAATTCAAGAATTGAAGAAATTAACAAAGAAATTAACGAATTAAGAGAAAAAGAGAATGTAACTGAAAACGAAAGAAGTATATTAGAAAAATATACACAACAAGGGGTTAAACATATTGAAAAGTTAGATAGATTTACTCTCGAACAGTTAATTTCTAAAATTATGATAGGAAAAAAAGACGAAAACAATAATCGTCCTATCAAGATATTTTGGAATTTTACAATTTAATTAATGTACCGTGCATAAGATTATCTGCCATGTCCTGGATCTACATATATTACTTTGTTAAGTAAAGGTGCTTCTACTATGTTTGCGTCTACTTTATAAAATATTACAAAGAAAAGTAAAAAAACAGTTAATATTTTAAATTTATACATAATACCACCCATTAAATTATATTTATGTAAATTAAAAAGATACAAAAAAGTATCTTTATTATGTTATTTTTTCTTAAATACTATTAATTTACTCAATATATAATTAAGTGCAAGTACTACAAATTGTAACACTATTTTGGATATCATATCGTTTATATGTAAAATTGATACGAATAAAGCCATTAGAGTTATTTCTAGGATTAGAGTTAGCAATCTACAACTTACAAATTTAGTTACCTCTCCAACTATATTGTTACTTTTACTTTCAAATACAAACAATCTATTTGTTATATATGCAAAAGTTACTGCACATATCCAAGATAATATGGACAATATGATATAATCTTTTATTATGAATCTAAACAACCAATAGCTTAATACACTAACAAATGTTGTCAAGCCACCTACTATTATATAGTTTATTATTTCTTTATTTTTATGATATAGTGCACTAATTTTATCTTTAAATATTAAAAATAAAGTTAGTGCAATTATAAATAAAGAAATTATGGTTATATTTATAACAAAAGAATTATTTAAATAAAATTTTATAATTACATCTTTCACTTCTTCACCACTAATTCTTTTTCTTCTTTTTAATTATATCTGAATATATAATTGGTAGAAATATCATGTAACCACATATTGATGCAACCATGCCTTCTAATAAATAGGGTGAAACATATACTATTTTTATAGTGTGATGTCCTTCCGTTATAGGAAATCCAATAAATGCATTATCTACTAATTCATATTCAGTTAATTTATTATCTACATATACACTAAATCCATCTTTTTCGTATGGAATAGATATTTTAAAATAGCCATTTTCTGTTACGTTTATATCCCCTACTATCTCATCACCTTTAGTAAGTTCTTTATTGAAGTTAAAAACATCAACATTTTTTACACTTTTTAATAAGTTGTTATAATCTAATGAATATACTTTAATATTAGATATTTCGTATTTTCCTTTAGTAAATTCTATAAATAGTTTATCAATTTCTTCATTAGAAGAGATTACGTACTCAAAATTATAGTTTTTATTATGATAAGTCCAACTTCTACATGATAGAGTGTTTGTAACTCCATTTATAGTTATATGTGTGTCACCTATTAAGCAAGATTCTGAATAATTCATTTCAAACGATATGAATAACATTTTTTCTTTATATGGATTATCGAGTTTAATAGTCATGTTTCCATTTTCTTCACTTTCGATCAAATATCCGGTTTCAGTTTTTTCTATTTTTATATTTTCATATGTTTTTTCATAATCTTTTTTTTCTTCTTTTATATTACTTTCAAATTCGCTTTTTATATCATGTTTTATAATTATATTTTGTGATAATGCCTCTATATTGTATGGATACGTTAAATTATTATATTCATTTTGTGACATGATATCAGTAGAAACATAAGCGATAGGATATACATTCTCATTTACATATATGTCACTATTTTCTATGCTTTTGTATCCGATTGGAACTGATGAATCAGTAATCAAGTATTTATTTCCCATCATTGTATTTATTATAATATTTTTTGTTCCTATAATTCCAGTTGATATTCTACTTTCCATTTCACTACCAGTTTTATCTGTTACAAAATCATAATAATATTTATTTTCTAATGATGAATAGATGGATGGTAAATAATATTCTATATCTGCTACTCTATTGGCATTTTTCATACCTAATATATCGTTATTAACTCTATATATATTTTCATCTTCATCTATCAATTTGGATAACTTATTATAATTGTAATTGCTATATTGTATTGATATATCTTCTTTAGTAACTAACTTTTCTGTATAATTGTTTGTAAGTGAACAAATAAGTGAAACTAAACAAAGTGGGTATATAATTATATTTTTGTTTGATTTTTTTAAATATATTAAGTATGTGATTAAAAGAATTAAAACATCTACAATAAATATGTATTGTTTATTATTAATATGTACAATTATTTGTATTATTGAAAATATTGCTAGTAAGATTATAAAACTATTATTTCTTTTTGTATTTAGTGAACTTATAGTTATTGTGATAAATAATATAGCAAGTGGCAAAAATGGAATTAATACTTTTCCTCTTACATACATAAAACCACTTAATGCATAAGTTAAAAATGGAAATACTGTAAATAGTAAAAATACAATTGCTAGAAATTTATTTTCTTTCTTTTTTCCACTTAATCCAAAGGCAATTGCTAATATTAATATGGATGTAACACCTATTGTATAAGAATTATATAAAATTTGAGATAAGTTTATTTCGGGTATTAATGTGTGAAATAAGTTAATGGATGCAGTTATATCATTTCTATTATTTAAAAGTGCATAAAATGTAGGTAAAATTAAAATTCCAGACATTAAAATTCCTACTGTTATTGGAAATATAAATTTAAATCCATCTTTTATAAATTCGGCAAATTTGACTCTTTTGTTTATTTCTATATATTTAAAAATTCCATATGCAATTATACATAAAATTGAACCGACACTATAGTAATAACTTGTCATTATTGTCAAAAATATTGATAATATTAATAATGTTTTTTTATTTTTTTCAAAGTATCTATCTACACCATATAAACCCAAGATAAGAAATGGCATATAGTTTATAAACATTATGTGTCTATGTGTATGATAAATTAATGGTGCAGATACTAAGAATAGTAGGGTCCCAATGAATGAATATTTTGAATCGAATCTTCTCCTTATCCAAAAATACATACAAATTATGCTAGATATTACTATGCATATCATAGATATTTCAATGTATTTTATCATTGGTATATTGGGTAATAGATATGATAGTAATATAAATGGATTTAGTAAACCATAATATGATAAATTGTAAATATTTTCTCCTGCTCCTAAATTAAATGCAAAGCTAGGAAAAATATCTTTTGTATCATAAAATAAATTTCTAAAATATTCGGGTATTACTACGTGTTGTGAATCCCAATCTACAGTTGAACCATTTACATAATTAAAGCCAACTATAGAAAATATAATCAACAAGAATACTGCTATTAAAATAGAAATATTTATATAATCTCTTTTTTTGTCATTACTCATAAAATCCCTCCCAAGTTAATTCAATTATAACACACATCTTGTGATAAATAAAAACATTTTAAAGTATCAAGAAATATGATATAATTTGAATTGGAGTTGATGCAGTATGAAACTAATTAAAAAGTTTATTAGCAAATACAACTATATAATATTGATGTCACTTTCATTTATATTGCTTGATATTGTATTGAGATATTTTACAAGAAGTATAAATTTCTACAAGATTTATTTTTTAGTACCTAATTTATTTACTTTAATCTGGACATTTTTAATGGTTGGCATATGTTCTTCGTTAAATAAAAAAGTTGGTAAGTTTATGTATATATTTTTTATTTCTATATCTATATTCTTATTTTTAACTCACTCTATATATTATGCATATTTTAAGAATTTTTTTGATTTTTCTTCTTTACAATATGCAGGTGAAGCCGGTGATTATTTAGTAGATGCGATTAAGAGTAGTCCAATATGGGTATTTATTACTACTTTTATTGTAATTACTATTTCTTACTTTGCTGTAAGAGGTATTAATAAAAGTAATGTAAATAAATGTAATTATAAAAAAATTGTTGTTATAATTGGAATCTTTGTTATTGTACATTTATTTACACCAATGTTTTTAGGTAAACCAGTTACAACTTGGGATGCTTGGAGAAAGCCAAGAAATGTATATAATGTGTTTAATGATAATAATAGAAGTATGCAAGTTGCTGGTTTTTATGAGTATAATTTTAGAAATATGTATGTAAATTACTTTAAGAGTGAGGAAGCAATTGAAAATGAGGATAATAGTTTGTTAGAAGAAAAATTTAAAGATAGAAACATTGAGTATAGTAATGATTATACTGCTATGTTTAAGGATAAAAATGTTATATTTGTACAATTAGAGAGTGTTGATAGTTTTCTTGTTACTGAAGAGATTATGCCTACTTTGTATAGTTTAAAAAATAATTCTATAAATTTTAATAATCATTTTTCATTTGTTAGTGGTGGTGGTTCTACTTTTAATTCTGAATTTATGGTTAATACTGGTTATACAACACCTATATCTATAAATAAAGGGGCTTATACATTTAGTAAAAATACTTATTCTTATTCATTGCCACATTTACTTAAAAATGCAGGTTATACAGTCAATGCTTTTCATATGAATACTCCAGAGTATTATTCTAGAAACGTTAATTATAAAAGTTTTGGGTATGATTCATTTAATTCTCTTAGAAGTTTGGATAATGGGAAATATTATACTGATACATCTTATTGGTTGGATACAGAGTTAATAAATAATCCTACTTTTAATGAACTGATATTTAATAAGGAGCAAAAATTTGCTGATTATATAATAACGTATTCAGCTCATATGCCTTTTCAGGTAGATAAAGGGGTATGTAGTTTATTGGTAGAAGATAATACCGTAGAATTATCTGAATATGAATGTTTAAAATTACAGGCAAGAGAAACTGATAATATGTTAAAATTATTGATTGAAAATCTTGAGGAAAAGGAACTAATTGATGATACGGTTTTGGTATTGTATGCTGATCACTATCTATATACTTTAAATGATAAAACTTTACTTGATAAGTACAAAAATACTGAAAATAATTTAATAAATCATACTTATTGGATGATTTGGAGTAATGATATGGAAAGAAGTGATATAGATAAAGTCACATCTCAATTAAATATTCTTCCTACAATAGCTAATTTATTTGGTTTAGAGTATCATCCAAATTATTATTTAATGCCTGATGCATTTGATGATGATTATGATGGATTGGTGTTCTTTAATGATTATTCTTGGTATGATGGAAATGTATATGTTAGTAATGGAGTTGTTACTAATAATGAATATATTGAAGAGGATGAATTAAATGAAAAAAATAACTTTGTAAATAAGTTAGTTAAAATTAACGATAGTGTTCTTACAACTGATTATTTTAAGAATATAAGTAAATCACATCATTGATGTGATTTTTTTACCATCTTGGTCTAGGTGGGTAAGGTCCATACGTTGGATAATATGGTTGATAATATGGTTGATAATATGGCCTTGGATAAAAATATGGCGCTGCTAATCCACCTGTTAAACCGCCTAAAATAAATGGTCCTAAAAAGCCGCCTCCAACTATTCTATCATTGTTGGAATTATTTGTTTGATATCCTTGATATTGTGGATAATAGCTATTATTTCTATTTGAATAATATGCATTATTTTTATACATATTTTCACTCCCTTCATAATATAATATGTAATTATATTATAAAGGTTAAAAAAAAGAAGAACTAAACAGTTCTTCATAAAGTTACTATTAACGTTTACTGAATTGTGGTGCTCTACGAGCTTTTTTAAGTCCAGGTTTCTTTCTTTCTTTCTTTCTTGAATCTCTTGTAATAAATCCATGTGCTTTTAATATTCTTCTAAAAGAAGTTTCACTTGTTGGATCTGTATTTTTATCATATTCAAGTAGAGCTCTTGTTATTCCTAAACGAATTGCACCAGTTTGACCAGAGAATCCACCACCACTTACTTGTGCATCTACATCAAATTTATCTCTCATGTTAGTTACATCAAGTGGTTGACATAAATCCATAACTAATGTTGGGAAAGGTAAATATTCATTTACATCTTTTCCATTAACAGTTATTTTTCCTTTACCTGGAGTCATTCTAACTTTTGCTATTGAAGTTTTTCTATGACCTGTTCCAGCATATATTTTCTTTTCTGCCATAAATCCTCCTATTTAACCTTTATCTCTACTGGTTTTTGTGCAAGATGTTTGTGTTCATTACCAGCATATACAAATAATTTTTTATACATTTGTCTTCCTAATCTTCCTTTAGGTAACATTCCTTTAACTGCTCTTTCAATCATTTCTTCTGGATATCTTTCTTTCATTTCCTTAGCACTTCTAATTCTTAAACCACCTGTGTAACCACTATGATTATAGTACATTTTATCAGTTAATTTGTTACCAGTTAATTTAACATTTGAAGCATTAAGTATTATTACGTAATCTCCACAATCAACATGTGGTGTAAAAGTAACTTTGTGTTTTCCGCGTAATATGTGAGCTGCTTTTGAAGCAACACGACCTAATGGTAAATCAGTAGCATCGATTATATACCATTTACGCTCAACCTCAGCTTTTTTTTGCATAAAAGTTGTCATATTATATTTCTCCCTTCTTTTTATGTATATCATAGCGGAAACTCTATGATATGGGATGTGTAAAAATGTACCAATATAAATAATACTAAAATTTGGTTAAAAAGTCAATGTTTGCTTAGGTATTTTCTATATAAGCATATTAAAAAGAAAAAGAAATAGAACATATTCTATCTCTTTCGAGTTATTATTAATGTTACCTTTTTTACTTTCGGTGTATATGATACTCTAACATCACTACCTTCTACTATTACATCTACTTCGTGCTTTCCAGGTCCATATCCTTTTAAATCAACATATACCTTAACATTTTCTTCAGTAATTGAATCCAAAACTGATTTAACACCTTTTGCTACTACTGTTACATATTTATCAGAGTCACTATTTGCATTTGGTGAATAGTTTGGCGACAAGTTGACATATTCTAGTTGAATGTTCTCTAATTCTTTAGTTGATTCGCTTTCTACGTCTATTGTAACATTTGTAGATGTTTGACTAATATATCTTACTCCACTTGGTTTTTTAATTGTTGGAGTATATTTCTTTGTAGAATCAAGCCCTGTAACATCAACTTCTACTTCTATATTTTTAATATTTGAAAGTGTTTCTTCATCTCCATATATAGTAACGCTTTCAACGCTAGAAGTAATATTGCTTATCGCTTTACCAAACGATACATTTCCTTTAGGAATTATTTTTATAGGTACCACTTTACTTGGAGAAGAAATCTCAATAGTAGCAGTTACTTTAGATGGTACAATTTCAACATCTATTACTGTACCTTTTTCATCATATGCAATAAGTTGTACATCTGATAGTGTCTCTGTTCCTTCTTTAGGATTAGCAATATTATTTATGTCTACTAGTGCTTTTACTGTTGCAACTTTATCTAATTTATACTGTGGTCCTTTAATAATTACTTCTTGTCTATCTATTTCAACCTTAGAAATCGATAATTTTGAATTTAATTTATCTTGATTTAATATATCAACACTAACTGTTCTTACTTCTGACATTTTTGAATATATAACGACTGTAGCAACAGATGGATCAAGTTTATAATTTATTGTATCTATAGCACCTTTATATTTTAAAGTTACCTTATGAGTACCTGGTTTTAAATCTTTTAAATCTATATCTACCGTATCAACAGGTAATTGTTTTGCCAAATATAGATCTGATTTTCTACCTATCATAGTTATATCTACTGTTTCAGGAATACCTTCTATAACATATGACTCTTCGTTATATATTACATTTACTGGTTGTTTATATAATACTTCTGCCGCTGTTTCTAGTATTGTAGTTGATTTTGTATCTACGTAAAAGAAAATAAATACAGCAATCAATAATGACAGAATTACTAAACTACTTTTTCTTGATAATATTCTTTCAAAGTTTTTACCCTTATCTTTTGTTTTTTCTGTTAACCATACAAAAAACTTTGTTATAGGGGTAATAATTTTTTTATCAAAGAACTTAACTATTTTTCTAAAAATTATTCTAATCTTACTCATCATTATCACCTTCTGTTTCGATTTCATCATTGTCAAAATCTGTTTTTGGTTGCAATTCTTCTAATAAGATTATCCTTACATCGTCAAGTGTTAAGTTATAACTTAAATCTCCATTAATTGCTATAGAAACTCTACCAGTTTCTTCTGAAACAATTAAAGAAATACAATCGGATTCTTCAGTTATTCCAATAGCAGCTCTATGTCTTGTTCCCAACCTTTTTCCGATTTTCATATCTACACTAGTAGGAAATATAACTCCTGCACTAGTAATTTTATCTCCTTGAATAATTACACCACCATCATGCAATGGATTGTTAGGATAAAATATTGAGATAAGTAAATCGCTAGAAATTTCAGCATATATTTTTTTTGAACGTTCAATGTATTCTCTTAAACTATAATCTCTTTCTATTACTATTAAAGCTCCTATTCTATTCTTCTTTAAATATTCTACAGCAGTTACTATCTCTGAAACCATCTTTTCTCTTTCAGATACGGTTAATGTTTTATGACGACCTAACAATTGTGTTCTGCCTAATTGCTCTAATGTATTACGTATTTCTGGTTGGAATATAATTATTAGTGCCAATGGTCCCCACATAATTATGTATTCTAATAATAAACCAATAGTATGTAAATCTAGTAAATCCGATAATATTTTAATTATAAGTAATATTATTAATCCTTTAAATAACATACTCATTTTTACATTGTTCTTTATATTTTTTAGTATGTAATATAGACATAGCCATACTAAACATATGTCTATAACATCTCTTAATATTGTTAAAATCAAATCTGTAGTCATAACTCCTCCTATTATTTACTATTTAACTTGTATTTAATATACACATACACTGAAATAAGTAATATAACAAATATAATTGATGAGATTATCCATATTGATAAAGGTATTTTATCAAATATATTCTCATTTGTACTATAAGATATATTTATGCCCTTTAAGCTCTCTCCTTTATTTATTGTCCACGTGTACACTCCATTTTCTTCTTTGTCATAGTTTCCATCTATCACTTTATATGGAATATTAATCTCAAAATTAACTTTATCTAATAATGAACTATACATACTACTTTCTTCAAAATATTTAAAATTGGAAACTGGTTTCAAATGTATACTAACTACTTTTCCATTATCTATAATAGAAATGTCCTCAAACATTTCATTTACTATTATACTATTATTTTTGAAATTATCAAATGAAGAATATACTCTTTTTCCAGTGCCTATTCCATATCCATCTTCAACAAAAGCATCCATAGTATATGAATCATAAATACCACTTTGTTTTACATTTTGCAATTCTTTATCTAAATCGCTTTGGATGGAATTAGAAAATGTTTTTAAAACACTAGTAGATTCCAAAAACTTTATATCTTCTTCAATTTCTCCACTTTCAGAAATACTTAGTCTATAATTTGCGGTACATCCAGAAAGTAGAAATAGCACAATAAAAAGAAATAATATCTTTATCCTTCTCACTTGCCCACCCCTATCATAGTATGATTATAACACATAATGCTTTCTTTTCATAGACAATAAAATAATAAAATTTTAATCGATTAAAAAACACCTGTAAATAGGTGATTTTTTATTTTTCAATGTTTACTGAACTAAATCCAGCAACTGCACTACCTTTTGGTTGTGAAGGAACTTCTTCTATACCAAACATTTCTAGTGGTTCCACCGGAGTATTAATTGGTGATGGCTCTACTGGAGCTGGTTCCACTGGAGTATTAATTGGTGATGGCTCTACTGGAGCAACGCCAAAATTTTGTACTGACATATTTGGTTGTCCTACATTATTATTTTGCATTAACGGCTCATTTTGTGGTTGTATAGGTATAGTAGTCGGTTCTACTACTGAATTTCCTATAGAATTTATTGCTTGATTATTTAATTGAACATCACTTACACTTTGAGTATGTGGCATATTTGGATTCATTTGATTCATATTTTGAGCAACATCTGTTACAGATCCAACTTGCATATCATTGAAGTTTACCATGCCCGCATTTTCTATTTTCTTTTTCTTTTTGTTTCCTAAGGCAATAATTATAATTAAAATAATTATTAAAACAAGCGAACCTCCCGCTACATAAATATAATTTTCTGATAAAAATTCTAACACTTGATTCATATCATGCGCCTCCTAGTTTAAGGATATCACATTCTTATTTGTTTTTCAATATCAAATTTTTATTATTAATGTAGTGATGTCTGTTTTAATATTTAAAAAAATGCAATAAGTGAAATTGATAATCAAAATAAAAACCCTTATATAATAAGAGTTTATTTTCTTAATGGTGGAGCCGAGGAGACTTGAACTCCTGTCCGAAAATATAGCTATATAAATATCTACAAGTTTAGTTTATTTAATCATTTCGCTAAAAACATAAAAATAAACAAATAAATTTTTAACTAGATTGATAACTTTCATTATTTACCTCAATCAAGCAAATAATATATCTTGCTTTATCAAGCCCATATATCGTCACAAGAAAACGAATAATAGGACTGCCTTCTAAATTAAGCGAAAGCTAATTGATTTCTGTTTCCAGTTATTTTTATTTTGGGTTTAACGTAACACCTACGACTTGCAATTCATACTCTAATATTCCCGTCGAAACCAATAACGGCCCCATGTCTTTCATTATAGCAAAAAAAACTAATATTTCATAGTTTTTTTGTTATATTTATCAATATCTCTTTGTTTTATAGTTTCTCTCTTATCATAATTTTTTTTACCTTTGGCAACTCCGATAAGTATTTTTGCTCTACCGTCTTTAAAATATAGTTTTAATGGTATAAGTGTATATCCTTCTTGATTTATTTTTTGTTTTAGTTTGTATATTTCTTTTTTATGAACTAATAATTTTCTTGTTCTTAGTTCATCAGGACTAAATACTCCACTATTTTCATATTTAGATATATGCATATTTAAAATGTATAATTCGTTATTTTTTATAATACCATAACTATCTTTTATATTTGCTTTACCATTTCGTATTGATTTTATTTCTGAGCCCTTTAAGACAATTCCACATTCATAGGTATCTTCAATGAAATAATCATAGTTAGCTTTCTTGTTTTGTATTTCCATTTTCGTCACCTATTTTATAAAGAGTAACTTCTTTTTCGTTTTTTGTTAGTATCTCTGTATATTTATCATAATAAGTTTTATAATTTTTTAATTCTTTGTCTAACTTATTAAATGGAATTACTTTGTAATCAGTATTATCATTGTTGTATGCGTAAGTTAGTAATACTTTTATGTTTTTGAATTCTATTTTTCTTTCATCTTCTTTTTCTGTTAAATTAACTTTAAAATCTATTACAGCACTTATTCTAGAATCAACCATTGTATGTCCTGATAATAGATTACCAAGTGAATAAAACACTATAGTATTATTTATTTTTTCTATTGTTTGTATTGAGTATCCAGTATTTCCAACTATAATATCTGCTCCTAATTCAGATAAATATGTTGCTGTTTGTTTTTGCTTATCAGTTACTTCTATCTTACCAACATTACCCCAATCAATAGAAACCATAACTATATCAACTTTATCTTTTAAATCATTAATGTCTTTTTTCGCTTGTTCATCGCTATAAATGTTTATTTCGTATGTACCTTTGTAAACTTCGTCTGTACCCATTGTATAAGATAATAATCCAACTTTTACACCGTTTTTGTTTATTATATTATTTTTGTTTCTAGTTTCTTCGCTTATACTAGTACCTGAATATGCAACGTTTTTATCAGTCCAATACTTTATTGAGTTTTCTATTCCTTTTATTTTTTTATCAAAAGCATGATAATTAGCAAGTGATACCATATTAAATCCAATATCAGTCATTGCATCACCAACATCAGTAGGTGAATTATAATTGTAATATGCACTAAGTCCTAAATCTTTACCACCTATTATGCTTTGCTGGCTGTAGAAATTGATATGTGATCTTTTCATTATGGACTTTAAATCTTCAAATACATATTTAAAATTATAAGTTTTATTTTCTGCTAGGGTATCATACCACATATTACTATTTACTAATACGTTACCTGCTAATGTAAATGTCAAAGATTTTTTTTCTTCTTTTGGTTTGTCCTTATCTAACTCTGTTGGTTTTTCGTTTTCTTTTTCTTTAGTAAATACATTTTTAAATGCATATAAGCTTCCAAAAATCAACATTATTAATAATAATAGTGTTACTATAATAGGACCCTTTTTAGCTCTTCTTTTCATATTTTAACCTCTTTTTCTTCACTAATTCAAAATCTATAGTACCTTCTACTTTTGATGCATCTACTGCTTTTACTTCTACTTCATCACCAATAGTGTACCTTATTCCAGATTTTTTTCCTATTATACTTTGTGATGGTTCATCAACAATATAATAATCTCCTTCCATAGAGCCAACATGTACTCTTCCTTCTATTCTGTTTTTTAATCTTACGAACATTCCGGAAGGAACTACGCTTGCAACTTTTGCTTCAAATGTTTCCCCGATGTGATCTTGCATGTATTCAGCCATTTTCATATCTTCTACATCACGTTCGCATTCAACAGAATTTCTTTCTTTTAATGATGAGTGTTCTGCTTGTCTTTCTAATTGTTTTTGAAGTTTATTTAAATCATTTGCTGTTAATTCCTCACCGTGCAATATCATTTTTAATACTCTGTGTACTGTATCATCTGGAAATCTTCTTATAGGACTTGTAAAGTGACAATATAATTTAGCAGCAAGTGCAAAGTGACCAGCATTTTCTGTACTATATATTGCTTTTTGCATAGCCCTAAGTCCTAATTCTGATAACATTTCATAATCAGGAGAATCTTTTAATCCATCTAATATTTCTTGCACTTGTTTTGGCTTTATATCTTTTAATTTGCCTTTAAATTTAACTTTATGTCCAAGTGCTTTAAGTAAATCTAAAAATTCTTTTAATTTCTTTTCTCTAGGAGCTTCGTGTATACGATACATCATAGGATATCCAAAATTAGTTATATATTCTGCTACTGTTTCGTTTGCTACAATCATAAAGTCTTCTATCATTTTTTCTGATGTGCCACGTTCTCTCTCACCAATTTCAATTGGTTTGCATTCTTCATCTACAATTATTTTTGCTTCTTTTACATCAAAGCAAATTTCGCCTCTTTGTAACTTCATTTTTCGTAATACTTTTGACAACTCTGCCATGTCTTTTAGCTCTTTTATGAATTCTTCATATCCTTCTGGTATAATTCCATCTTCTAAAATCATATTTGCTTTTTTGTAAGTCATTCTTAATTTAGAGTTTATAACTGATTCATATATATCATAATTTAGCACTTTACCGTTTGCATTAATTTCCATGTCACATGATAACGTTAATCTATCTACATGTGGATTTAATGAACAAATACCATTTGATAGAATGTGTGGCAACATAGGAACTACTCTATCAACAAGATATACTGATGTTCCTCTTTCTTCTGCATCTCGTCCTAAAGCAGTATTTTCTTTTACATAATGTGTAACATCTGCTATATGAACACCTAGTTTATAATTCCCATTAGGTAATTTTTCAATACTAACTGCATCATCAAAGTCCTTAGCATCATCTCCATCTATAGTAAATATTACTTTGTCTCTTAAATCTTTTCTAAAAGCAATATCATCTTCTGTAACTTCTGATTTTATGTTTTTTATTTCTTCTAGAGTTTCTTCACTGAAGTTTGGTTCTATATCATGTTCATATACTTTTGATAATATATCTATTCCAACATCATCTTTATGACCAAGAATTTTAATTACTTCTCCATAATATTTATTATTTCCTATTTGTGTATATGGTTTTACTATGACTTTATGTCCTGGCATAGCACCATTTCTATTCTTTTCATCAATTATTATATCTATTTTCATTCTAGTATCATCTAGTATTATTTTGCCTTTATTATCAGTATCAACTGTATATTCTCCTATAATAGTATCAAAACTTCTATCTATGATTTTTACTATTCTTCCTTCTTCTTCAGATATATATTCACACGCAACTAAATCATTGTGTATTGCACCATTCATATTTTCTTTTTTAATGTGAATATCTGGTTCATTTTCCATTATTACAAAGCCAAATCCCTTTTTGCTTACTGATAATTTTCCAACTTTTAAATGTGTATTTTCATATACTGTGTATTTTCCTTTTTTTGTAACGTAAAGATCCCCACATTTTTCCATAGTTCTAAGTTCTTCACATAATTTATCTAGTGAAACTTTTTCTGACAATTTATCTTGTATATTTAACTCGGTTAGTGGCACTTCACTCTCCTTAAGTAGTTTTAATATTTCATCTCTCATCATTACCCTCCTATAATTACATTATAAAATAAAAAAGGATTTATAAAAACCCTTTTTTGAAAATATTTTAATTAAAGTGACATTATAAGACAAATAATCATAAAGATTGCACCTAATACTGCTGTTAATCTAGTTACAAATAATTCACTTCCTCTTTCTTTTCTATTACTAAATAATTCAGAGCCACCACCACCAAATGCTTGAGAAGCACCTTCTGCTTTAGCACTTTGTAATAAAACAAGAGTTATTATTAAAATTGATATAATCATTACTAATGTTTCCATTTAATCACCTTCAGTTATACTTTATCATAAATATTAGTTTTTGGCAATTATTTCTTCTTCTATTCTCATAAGTTCATTGTATTTGCAAATTCTATCTGTCCTAGACATTGAACCAGTTTTAATTTCTCCTAAGTTAAGTCCTACTGCTAAATGTGCAATAATAGTGTCTTCTGTTTCACCACTTCTATGTGATATTATAGTTTTATAATTATTTTTCTTTGCTAATTCAATTGTTTCTAATGTTTCTGTTATTGTTCCGATTTGATTTACTTTTATTAGTATTGCATTACCGCATTTATTATCTATACCCTTTTGTAAGTATTCTTTATTTGTAACAAATAAATCATCGCCCACTATTTGTATTTTGTTTCCTAATCTTTCTGTAATCAATTTAAAACCATTCCAATCATTTTCGTCAACTGGATCTTCTATTGACCAAATAGGATATTTATTTACTAAATATTCGTAGTATGCAATTAACTCACTTATATTTAGTTTTTTACCTTCTATGTTGTAGTATCCATTATCATATAATTCACTAGCAGCAATATCTAGCGCTAATAAAACATCCTCTCCTGGTTTATAATTGGCATCTTTTATTGCTTCTACAATTAATTCTAATGCTTCTTCATTAGAACCAATATTAGGAGCAAAACCACCTTCATCTCCTACTGCTGTAACCATACCTTTATCTTTTAATATTTTCTTTAGGTGATGAAATACTTCAGCACCAACTCTTATTCTTTCAGACATAGTATCTCTTTGTGGTACGATCATAAATTCTTGTATATCAAGTGGGTTATCAGCATGTGCACCACCATTTAATATATTCATCATTGCAATTGGTAATTGACTACCATTACCAATATATTTATATAATGGCATTCCTTCATATAATGCTGCTGCTTTTAAATTAGCCATTGATACTGCTAATATTGCGTTAGCACCTAATTTTGACTTGGTTTTTGTACCATCCAATTCTATCATTTTCTCATCTAGTTCTTTTTGATTTAACGAATCCATACCAATTACAGCATTTTTAATAATTGTATTTACGTTTTCTACTGCTTTTTGAACACCTTTACCCATGTATCTACTGCCACCATCTCTAAGTTCTAAAGCTTCTCTTTCTCCTGTTGATGCACCACTTGGTACAATTGCTCTTCCTAGTATTCCACTTTCTAATATAACATCTACCTCTACTGTTGGATTTCCTCTTGAATCAAGTACTTCTCTTCCTGTTACATTTTTTATTTTACTCATTTCATTCTCCTTGTTACATATTCTTTAAATTTTCTACCACGCTCTTCAAAATCACTATATTGATCCCATGATGCGCATGCTGGTGAAAGCAATATCACATCATTTTCTAATGCATTTTTAAATGCTATATTTACTGCATTTTCTAAATCATCTACTACTATGCATTCTTTATTTATTTTATCACAGTATTCTTTAATTCTATGCTTTGTTTCTCCATAACTGACAACTAACTTTACATTGTTCATGTAAGTAGTTAATCCTTCAAAACTATGTCCTCTATCTAAACCCCCTAGTAAAAGAATGGTTGGTTTAGTAAATGATGATAGAGCAATTTGAGTTGCTTTTACATTTGTAGATTTTGAATCGTTGTATACTTTTATTCCGTTTATTTCACCAACAAATTCTATTCTATGTTCTACACCTTTGAAATTCTTGAGTACATTTTTTATGTCATCATCAGATACATTGAATTTTTTAGCAACTATTATTGCTGCCATAATATTTTCTAAGTTGTGATTGCCTTTTAATAAAATATCATCTATAGAAATTATCTTATCGTCTTTATAGAAAATATAATTATCCTTTAAATAACATGTTACATTAGTGTTTGTTTTGCTGAAATACATTTTTGACGACATGATGTCATTAGTATTGTTAAGTACATCTTCATTATCATAATTTAGTACAGCAATATCTTGTTTTGTGTGATGATTAAATATTCTCTTTTTTATATTTATATAATTTTCTTTATTTAAAACAAAATCTAAATGTGCCTCATATATATTTGTTAAAACAGATACGTTTGTTTTGAATTTGTTTAAATTGCATAATTGTTGGATAGATATTTCCATAAGTAAAATATCATTTGGTCTTATTGTTTCAATAAATGAACTTAGTGGATAACCAATATTTCCTGCAAGTACTACTGGCTTTTTAGCTGATTTTAATATTTCATAAATTAGGGTTGTTGTTGTTGTTTTGCCATTACTTCCAGTAACACCAATTATGCTTATGTCTTTTGGCAATAATTGATAGGACATTTCTACTTCATTTAGTACAGGTATTCCTAATTCTTTTGCTCTTAATATTAATTCATGGCTATCCTTTATGCCAGGATTTTTTATTACGTAATCAATATCTTTTGTAATTAAATCCATTGGATGAGATCCAAGTATTACTTTTACACCTAATTCTTGTAACTCTTTGATATGGTTTTCATCTTGTTTTTCGTTTCTGTCATTTACTATTATTTTATTTCCTCTTTTAGCAAGAAATTTTGCACATTCATAACCACTTCTTGCCATCCCAAGAATAAATATATTATTATTTTTAAACATTTTATACACTCCTCATTTAAATTATACTACAAGTGGAAAATAAATAAAACAATCACTATAATAAATTTATGTATATTTGATTGATAATTATTTATCATCAAACTTTTTCTTTATATTATAATTAAAATATGATATACTTATAAAGTGTAAAGGAGGGTCTTTTATGCCAATAATTGAATTGAGTCGTAAGGAATTTGATGATTATGCAATAAAACATCCATATAAGAGTTTTTATCAAACATCTCAATTTGGTACCTTGATGTCTAAACATGGTTGTAGTCCAATTTATGTTGGTTTAGAGGAAGGTGGAGAAATCAGGGCTGCTGCTCTTATTTTGGTTAAAGAACAAATATTTGGTATAAAATATGGCTATTCTCCTAGGGGGTATTTAATTAATTTTGAAGATTATGCTTTAGTTGAAGATTTTACTTTTGCATTAAAAGATTTTTTAAATAAGAAAAACATTATTTATTTAGTAATTGATCCACATGTTACACATTTAGAAAGAGATAAAAATGGAAAGCCAATAGAATCTAAGCAGAAGGGTGTAAATATATCTGAATCTCTTAAAAGAATGGGATATGAGCATAGGGGATTTAACTTATATTTTGAAAATTCAAAACCAAGATGGAATATGGTTTTGAAAACTGAAGATACTCCTATTAAAATATTTAATAGCTTTGAAAAATCTACTAGAACTAAAATTAGAAATAGTTTGAGGAAGGGTGTAGAGGTATATAAAGGTAATAAGGATGATTTAAAGATGTTTTATCAGATGATAAATAAAAAACACTTTAGAAAGTATAATTATTATCTTGATATGTATGAAATATTTAGCAATTTTGATATGTTTGATGTATATTTTGCAAGGATAAATACAGAAATATTTTTAAAAAATAGTAAATTATTGTATGAGCATGAATCTCAAAAAAATAGTAAGTTAAACGCAGATTTGCAAAAGTATATAAATAATCCTAAGCAAAAAGCAAGATTGTTAAATAAAAAGATTGAGTCGGACAGATTATTAAATTCATATAAAAATGATATTATATTTGGTACGAAATTGTATAGGGATCAAAAATATATAATTGTTGCTAGTAATGCAATTATTAAATATGGTAATGAAATATTTTTCTTGATAGATGGTATAAATTATAGATTTAAGAATTTTAATGCTAATCATTTATTAAAGTGGAAAATAATTGAAGAATATAGAAATAAGGGATTTACTAAGTTTCATTTTAATGGAATTACTGGTGATTTCACTAGAAAAAATAAGTATGTTGGATTATTTACGTTTAAAAAGGGATTTAATGCTGTAGTTACTGAATATATAGGTGAGTATTCTTTGATTGTTAATAAACCAAAGTATAATTTGTTAAAAGGTATTAAACCAATATTGCGTATATTTAATTCAAATGAAAAAGGTTAGGATATATATCTTAACCTTTTAATAGTAGAAAAAAAAGAGCAATGCTCTTTTTTATTTGTCTATTTTACTTACTACACCTGAACCAACTGTTCTACCACCTTCACGGATAGAGAATTTTGTTCCTTGTTCAATAGCAATTGGGTGTATAAGTTCAACAGTCATTCTTGTATTATCTCCAGGCATAACCATTTCTGTTCCTTCTGGTAATTCGATTACACCAGTTACATCTGTTGTTCTAAAATAGAATTGAGGTCTGTAATTTGAGAAGAATGGAGTATGTCTTCCACCTTCTTCTTTAGAAAGTACATAAACTTCAGCTTCAAATTTAGTATGTGGAGTAACTGTTCCTGGTTTTGCTAATACTTGACCACGTTCAACTTGATCACGAGTAATACCACGTAATAATACACCAGCATTATCTCCTGCTTGAGCATAATCTAATTGTTTACGGAACATTTCTATTCCTGTTACTGTTGTTTTTCTAGTATCTTTGATACCAACTATTTCAACTTCTTCATTTAGTTTTAATTCACCACGTTCAACACGTCCTGTAACAACTGTACCACGACCTGTGATAGTAAATACGTCTTCAATTGACATTAAGAATGGTTTATCAGTATCTCTAACTGGAGTTGGAATCCATTCGTCAACTGCATTCATAAGTTCCATAATCTTTTCTTCGTATTTTGGATCTCCTTCAAGTGCTTTTAAAGCTGAACCACGAATTATTGGTGTGTTATCTCCATCAAAGCCATATGAATTTAATAATTCTCTAACTTCCATTTCAACTAAGTCTAATAATTCTTCATCATCAACCATATCACACTTATTTAGGAATACTACCATTCTTGGAACACCAACTTGACGAGCAAGTAAGATATGTTCTCTTGTTTGAGCCATAGGTCCATCTGTAGCAGCTATAACTAAGATAGCTCCATCCATTTGTGCTGCACCTGTTATCATGTTTTTAACATAATCAGCATGTCCTGGACAGTCTACGTGTGCATAGTGTCTCTTTTCAGTTTCATATTCGATATGAGCTGTATTGATTGTGATACCTCTCTCTTTTTCTTCTGGTGCCTTATCAATACTATCGAATTTTACTTGTTGTGCTAAACCTTTTTTTGATAATACTGCACTTATTGCTGCAGTTAAAGTTGTTTTACCATGATCTACGTGTCCAATTGTACCAATATTAACGTGTGGTTTTGAACGATCAAATTTTTCTTTTGCCATTTTTAATTTCCTCCTTTATTTGATTTACTATTATATTTTATCTAAACTACTTAAATTTATCAAGTAGTTTGATACTTATTTTGCACCATTTTTCTTAATTATTTCTTCTGCAATATTTCTAGGCACTTCTTCATAATGATCTGGAAGCATTTGGAATGTTGCTCTTCCTTGAGAATTACTTCTTAAACTTGTAGCATATCCAAACATTTCAGCAAGTGGAACAAGAGCAGTTAATCTTATTGCATTTCCAACTGATTCTTGTCCAGATGGCCTTCCTCTTCTTGAAGTTAAGTCTCCCATAATGTTTCCGAAATATTCTTCTGGTGTCACTACATCAACCTTCATTATCGGTTCAAGTAGTACTGGCTTACATTTATTCTTTGCTTCTTTTAAAGCCAAACTAGCTGCAACTTTATAAGCCATTTCTGATGAGTCTACATCGTGGTAAGATCCATCAAATAAAGTTGCCTTTACATCAACCATTGGGTAACCAGCAAGTATACCTCCAGCCATTGCCTCTTGTATACCTTTATCTGTAACTGGAATATATTCTCTTGGAACAACTCCACCAACGATTGCATCAACGAATTCATATCCTTTTTCAGGATTTGGTTCGAATTTAATCCATACATGACCATATTGTCCACGGCCACCTGATTGTTTAATATATTTACCTTCGCAATCAGCGGCTTGTGTTAATGTTTCACGATATGCAACTTGTGGTCTTCCTACAGTTGCTTCTACGTTAAATTCTCTTCTCATTCTGTCAACTAATACATCAAGATGAAGTTCACCCATACCAGATATAACTGTTTGACCAGTTTCTTGATCTGTTTTTTGTTTGAAAGTTGGATCTTCCTCTGCAAGTTTTGACAATGCAAGTCCCATTTTTTCTTGATCTGCTTTTGATTTTGGCTCAATAGCAACTGTGATAACTGGTTCTGGGAATTCCATCTTATCTAGAATAACTGGTTTCTTTTCATCACAAAGAGTTTCACCAGTGGTAGTATTTTTAAGTCCTACTGCAGCAGCTATATCTCCAGCATACACTTCTTGTATTTCTGTTCTTGTATTAGCATGCATAAGTAAGATTCTACCAATTCTTTCTTTAACATTTTTATTAGAGTTTAAAACATAAGAACCACTTTTTAATGTTCCTGAATATACTCTAAAGAATGATAATCTACCAACGAATGGGTCTGTCATTATTTTAAATGCTAAAGCAGCAAATGGTTCAGAATCAGATGGATGTCTTTCAGCAGGTTCTCCGTCCATAGTTTGACATTTAAATGCTGGAACATCACTTGGTGCTGGTAAATAATCAATTACACCATCAAGCGCTAACTTAACACCCATATTAGAAAGTGCTGATCCACAAAATACTGGGAAGAATTTAACTTCTAGAACTCCCTTACGAATTGCTTTTTTAATTGTTTCTACAGAAATTTCTTTTCCTTCTAGATAATCTTCCATTAATTGATCATCAAATTCAGAAACACATTCAATTAATTCGTTTCTCATTTGTTCTGCTTTATCTTTTAAATCAGCAGGTATTTCTATTTCTGTGTAATTTTCATCAGCATTTCCATCATAATGATATGCTTTCATTGTAATTAAATCAATTACACCATTAAATTCATTTTCAGCTCCGATTGGGCATTCTACTGCAGCAGCATTAGCACCTAATCTTTCATGAACTGACTCAACACTCTTAAAGAAATCTGCTCCAAGTTTATCCATTTTATTAACGAATATCATTCTTGGAACGTTCATACTAGTTGCTTGTCTCCAAACGTTTTCAGTTTGAGGTTCAACACCAGCATTAGCATCTAGTAAAGCAATAGCACCATCTAGTACTCTTAAACTTCTTGTAACTTCTATTGTAAAGTCTACGTGTCCTGGAGTATCTATTAGGTTAATTCTATTTCCTTTCCAAAATGCAGTTGTAGCAGCAGAAGTAATTGTGATACCACGCTCTTTCTCTTGTTCCATCCAGTCCATTTGTGATTCACCATCGTGTGTTTCACCAATTTTATGGATTTTTCCTGTATGATATAATACACGTTCAGAGAATGTAGTTTTACCAGCATCAATATGAGCCATTATACCTATATTACGTGTATTTTGTAATGAATATTCACGTGCCATAATTACTCCTTTCTACCAACGATAGTGTGCAAATGCTTTATTAGCTTCTGCCATTCTATGTGTATCTTCACGTTTTTTTACTGCACCACCTGTATTGTTTGATGCATCTACTATTTCATTGGCTAATCTTTCAGCCATTGATTTGCCACCTCTTGTTCTAGCAGCATTATCTAACCAACGAAGTGCAAGTGATTGTGATCTATCAGCACTAACTTCCATAGGTACTTGATAATTTGCACCACCAACACGTCTTGCTTTAACTTCTAAAGCTGGTTTTACGTTTTCTAAGGCCTTCATGAATACTTCATTTGGATCAGCTTTTGTTTTTTCCTTTACCATATTAAAAGCATCATATACTATTGTTTCTGCCTTACCTCTTTTACCATCTAACATAATTTGATTTATTAGTTTAGTAACAATCTTTGAATTATAGATTGGATCTGGTAATACGTCTCTTTTTACAGCTCTTCTTTTACGCATTATATTTTTCCTCCTTTACTATTACTATTTTTTCTTTGGCTTTTTAGCACCATATTTAGAACGTCCTTGTTGTCTATTTTGAACGCCAGCAGTATCTAATGTTCCACGAATAATGTGATAACGAACACCGATTAAATCTGGAACACGTCCACCACGGATAAGTACAACACTGTGTTCTTGAAGATTATGTCCCTCTCCTGGTATATAGCAAGTTACTTCCATACCATTTGATAATCTAACTCTCGCATATTTTCTTAAAGCAGAGTTGGGTTTTTTTGGTGTAGTAGTACCAACACGAGTACATACTCCACGCTTTTGTGGTGAGTCTTGTTTAGTTTGTTTTCTTTGGATTGTATTTAAACCAACACCTAAAACTGGAGATTTGCTTTTTCTAGTTTTACTACCTCTACTTTTTCTTACCAATTGATTAATTGTAGGCATATTATAACTCCTTTCTTCTTGACACACACCCTAGTGTGTCGTAAATGACTTAAATATAAGTTAAAACTAAGTTTTAACAAACGTTATTAATATAACATTAATATCTTATGATGTCAATAATTATTAAATACATTTAAAAAAAAGAAACTACTACACAGTAGTTTCTACGACAGCGATTACATTTGTTGCTTGCAATCCCTTTTCAGTTTGAACTAAATCAAACTCTACTAATTGCCCTTCAGTAAGCGTTTTATAGCCATTTTGTTTTATTGCTGAATAATGCACGAAAATATCTTCGCCATCTAAGTATTCTATAAATCCATAGCCCTTATCGTTATTGAACCACTTAACGTTGCCTCTCACTTCTGCACCTCACCTTCTTTAAATTTTATATATTAAATATACCTCGAGTATTATATTTAATTCAATAATTATTGACCGACAAATAACAACAGTTTTTGTCCGCTTTTGTCCGTCGGGTTTAGTATATCAAATAACTCTTTGTTTTTTTGCATTTTATGCACAAGATGCGTTTTTTGATACATGAAAGGTAATCATATTTTTTTAAATACTATTCAATCATGATTTTACTGGTTCATCAAACTTGTTATTCTGTAAAAAAATTTTTCTAAGCAAAAATAATCTATAATGAAGATGCTTGAGGGAGAAAATTATGAAAGAAGTTTTTGTTAGTAAATCATTCAATTTAATTCAAGCAAAATATAATTATAATCAAGATGACCAAGATAGGATACGGTATGGGTTAGAGATAATATATATTACTCTTACAAAATTATTTGCTATATTATTTACTTCTTTGATTTTTGGTACATTAAAGGAAACAATAATATTTTGCTTATTTGCAACAGGGCTTAGAACATTTTCGTACGGAATTCACGCAAAGAAAAGTTGGCATTGTTATGTATCAAGTTTAATTGTATTTGTGTTATTTCCATACATAGTAATTAGTTTTAATCTTACATACATTGCAAAAATAATAATAAGTGTTTTCACAATTATATCGATGGCTTTATTTGCACCTGCTGATACTCACAAAAGGCCTATTGTTAATAGTAAAATGCGAAAAACACTTAAAATAAAATCGTTAGTTATTTCTAGTTTATATATATTGATTATATTTATATCTAATTATAACAAAATTAATAATTTGATTATGCTATCAATGATGGCGCAAAGTATTGTTATTAATCCAATTACATATAAAATATTCAAATTACCTTATAACAATTATAAGAAATACATTAACTAAAGGTGTCAATTTGCACAAATATATTAAAGAATAATGGAGGTGAATAAATGAAACGTTTAGTAACTATATTAAATAGTGCTGCATTAGCTTCTGCTAAAACTAGTGAAAACACATGTTCAATGTTAGCATACGATGAACCAAAAATGCCAGCAAGCATGATTAAATAATTACCAACAAAAAAATCACTGTTTATGGTGATTTTTAATTTTCTACATTTAATATTGCTGTAAATATGTTATCCTTAGTTTTTAAATCTAATTCGAAATCTTTATTTTTATTTACTATATCTTTTATTAAAGGTATTCCATAACCTCTATTATTACCTTTTGTTGAAAATCCAGCAGTTAACACATTTTTAATAGTTACATTACCTTTATAACTATTTAATAATTCAAATTTCAATTTATTGTTTTTAATATCAAAATTTAATTCTATATACTTTTCATCAGCATTTTCTACTGCTTCTATTGCATTATCTAATAGCACTCCTATTATTTTTAATATATCTTTACTCTTTTTCGGCTCAATATTGTTAAATTTTTTTATTTCACCACTTACTGATAAATCAACCAATATTTTATTATCTAAATTTGCTAATTTATAATATACCAAGCCCTTTAATCCACTTGGAAGTTTATCTATATTTCTTACCATCTTATTATCTATTACACTCTTCTGTTCTTTTATTATTTCACTAATATATTCTTTTAATTTTACTTTATCGTCTATATAACCATTTATAACTATTAATTGATTTTTATAATCGTGTATAATTTTTCTTTTTTCAACAATCTCTTTCTCATATTTTTCTAAGTATGTAAATAATGCATTATAATTTTCTTCTATTTCCTTAGATTTTTGTTGTTCTTTATATAATAAGTATATTATTGTCATTATTGAAATGATTATTATTACATTCATCAATAACATTACTATATCTTGAATTTCTCTAGCATTCTTATAAACTATAGCACTTACAACAGTTATAAATATGATTATCCCTATTCTTGATTTTTCACTATAAAGATTTATTTTATTGGTTATATTAACTACTAATTTTGTTAAATGTTTAAAGTATAAGAATGGCATTGTAAATATTATTACTGCTACATTTCCAAAACTTCTCCCTAAAATATAATTTGATGTGAATTGATATTCATACTTTAAAACTGAAAATACAACACCTGTAATTATTTCACCAATTAATAAGTAAAATACTGTAATTAAAACATATGTAATACTTTTACCAATCCTTAGATCAAATATTTCTTTTATACATATTATAAACACTGGTAATGTTATTATAGCTTTGAACACATCTTTATTGAATAAATTTATTATTGCCAATAGTAAGGATGAAACTAATAAAACAATTGTTATTTTTCTTTTGTTTTCTATCATTTTTATTCCAAAGACTTTTTTGACTATTATTACGCAAAACATCATGTTTAAAAGTGAACCCAAATATAAATCTATGTAATCAATTATTGACATACTCTTTTACCTCCTTTAAGTATTTTCTTGATAATAAATCTGTTTTGGTATTATTGGAAAATACTATTACTTTGTTTTTAATATCTATTGTTTTGACGTTATCCATATTTATAATACATGATTTATGAGTATACATAAAATTACCTTTTAATTTTTCTTTTATACCTTTTAAACTTTCTGATGTTTCATATTTTGAATACAAAGTTATTATTTTAGATTTTCTTTTATAACTATCATATAATATACAAACTATATCTTTGTAATCAATTCTTTCTATTCCGTTTTTAGTTTTAATCTTTAATTTATCATCATTTAGTTTTCTTTCAATACACAATTTTATGATATTGTATATTTTCTCGTCATATAATTCATATTTTGATATAAAATCTAAAAGTAATATTTTTGATTTATATGCTAGTGTTTCTAATTCATAATGTGCTGTTAAGATTATAATTATACTTTTCCAATCTTTCTCTCTTATTTGTTTTGCTACTTCTAATCCTGAGGAATCTTCTACTTCTATATCAAGTATGTATATTTTATTTTCTAAATTCGAATTCATTGTCTGCATAAACGATTCGTCATAACTGTTAAATGCATGTATTTTATATTCGATATTTGCCTGGAATGCTATTTTCATCAGTATTATTTTTACTTTTTCAACTATTTCCTTCTCATCATCGCATACAATAAAATTTATCATTTTCATTACCTCTTCGCACAACTAAATTATAGTTAATTTACAACTTTTATTCAACCTGTAAATGGTAATTTATGGAAAATTTTGTGGCTATTTTTTATAAATTAAGTTAATGTAAACTTTTTCTATAGATTTTGTTGATATTTTTAATGTTTATAAGGACACTATTATATTAGCTGGATGTCAAATATATATTAATTTATTGATATTATTTATTGTGATAGTTTCTTAATCGTTTTCGTTATGAGTTTGATTAATCAATTCAAATTTAGAAATAGATAAATATCCATATTCTCTTATTTCAAGTGTTGTACTTAAAACTATGTTGTTACATTATTTTCAACATAATAGAATTGATGCATAGTTTTTATCAATTACATTTTATTACAGATAAATATATTTTTAATAATTTTATTGTGCATTTTGCTTTGATTTTTTATCTTCATAAAGTTCTCTTTTCTTACAAAAAAAAAAATGAACTTATAAAAAGTTCAAACTCAAACAATACATTAATGGTGCGGGTAAAGGGACTTGAACCCCCATGGATCACTCCGCTAGATCCTAAGTCTAGTGCGTCTACCAATTCCGCCATACCCGCAAATAAAAGATTGTAAATACAATCTTAATAATCAAGTGGTGGACCCTATAGGACTCGAACCTATGACCGCCCGGTTATGAGCCGGATGCTCTAACCAACTGAGCTAAGGGTCCACATATTCAAGATGATATCACACTATTTTGCATTTTTCAATACATTTTTTAAATTTTTGTTTTTTTTCTTTATATTATATGAAAAATAGAAGCAAATATGATTTGTTTCTATTTTTCTAATTCTTTCTTTAAATATATTCCTGTATACGATTTTTGATTTTTTGCAACTTCTTCTGGTGTACCTTTTGCTATTATTTGTCCGCCAAAGTCTCCACCTTCTGGTCCTAAATCTATTATGTAATCTGCAACTTTAATCATATCTAAATTGTGTTCTATAACTATTACAGTATCACCATTATCAACTATTCTTTGAAGTATAGATATAAGTTTTTTTACGTCATGTGTATGTAATCCTGTGGTTGGTTCATCTAATATAAATACGCTTTTCCCAGTAGGCCTTTTTTGAAGTTCTTTTGCAAGTTTTACTCTACTTGCCTCTCCACCACTTAATGTTGGTGCACTTTGTCCTAATTTCATATATCCTAAACCAACTTCTATCAACATATTTAATTTATTTTTTACTTTTGGAATGTTTTCAAAAAAATCCAATGCTTCTTCTATAGTCATGTCTAATACTTGCGCAATGTTTTTGTTTTTAAATTTTATTTCTAATGTTTCTCTATTATATCTGGTACCTTTACAAACTTCACAAGGCACGTAAACGTCTGGCAAAAAGTGCATTTCTATTTTTTTTACTCCATCACCATAACATGCTTCACATCTTCCACCCTTTACGTTAAATGAAAATCTTCCTTTATCATATCCTCGTATTTTTGCTTCTTTTGTGTTTGCAAAAACATCTCTTATGTCATCAAATACTCCAGTATAAGTGGCAGGATTACTTCTTGGTGTTCTTCCTATTGGATCTTGTGACACATTTATTATTTTATCTACGTATTCTAAACCATTTATCGATTTGTATTTTCCTGGTTTATCTTTTGATTTGTATATATTATTAGATATTACTTTATATAATATTTCATTTACTAAACTGCTTTTTCCACTACCACTTACACCTGTTACGCATGTAAATGTTGCTAGTGGGAATGAAACATTTATATTTTTTAAATTATTTTCTTTGCACCCTTTTAATTCTATAAATTTGCCATTTCCTTTTCTCCTTGTTTTAGGTACATCAATTTTTAATTTACCACTTAAATATTGGCCTGTTATGCTATCTTTTGTGTTCATTACTTCTTCTGGAGTACCAGCAGCCATTACATGTCCTCCATGAGCTCCTGATAAAGGTCCAATATCTATCAAGTAATCTGCTTGCATCATTGTTTCTGTGTCATGTTCTACTACTATAAGGGTATTACCTAAATCTCTCATTTCTAATAGTGAGTTAATTAGTTTTTGATTGTCTCTTTGATGTAGACCTATACTTGGTTCATCTAATACATAAAGTATTCCTGATAATCTTGAGCCGATTTGTGTTGCTAAACGTATTCTTTGTGACTCTCCACCACTAAGAGTACCTGCTGTTCTGTTTAAGTTTAGGTATTCAAGTCCAACATTTATTAAAAATGATAATCTATCTTTTATATCTTTTATAATTAATTTTGATATTTCTTGATCCTCTTTATTTAATTTTAGTGTTTCAAAAAAGTTATATAAATCTCTAATACTTAGATTACATAATTCATATATGTTTTTACCTTTTATTTTTACATTTAATATTTCTTTTTTTAATCTTGTTCCATGACAAACTTCACATGGTAAATCTGTCATATAGTTTGCAAGCCAATCTCTTATAAAAGTACTGTTTGTTTCTAGGAATCTTCTTTCAAACATATTTGATATTCCCTCGTATTTTTCTATTTTATGCATTCTATTTCCACTTCTTGTGTTAAAATCAAATTCTATTTCATCTGGTGAGCCATATAATACTATGTTTAATTTTTCTTTTTTTAAATCTTTAACAGGAATGTTCATATCTATATCATAATTATTACATACTATTTCTAATGATTTTTTGTAAATATTGAATTCATCCATATTGTTAAGTGGTACAATAGCTCCTTTATTTAAACTTAATGCTTTATTAGGTATTATTAGATCTTCATCTATTTTTTGTTTAAAGCCAAGACCTTTACATTCAGGACATGCTCCAAATGGAGAATTAAATGAAAACATTCTTGGTTCTAATTCTGCCATAGAAAAATCACAATAAGGGCATGCAAGTGATTCACTCATAAGTATTTCTTTACCACCTATTACATCTATTATTACCTTACCATTTGATAATTTAGTAGCATTTTCTATTGATTCAAATAATCTGCTTCTAATTCCTTCTTTTATTATTAATCTATCTATTATTACGTCTATATTGTGCTTTTTAGTTTTTGACAATTCTATTTGATCATTCAAATCAAAGGCATCTCCATCTATTTTTACTCTTGTATATCCACTTTTTCTCAAGTCATCTATTCTATCTTTGTGAGTACCTTTTTCTCCCCTTACTATTGGGGATATAACCATTATTTTAGTATTTTCTTCTAGATCTAATACTTTATTTACCATTTCCTCAATACTTTGACTGCTTATTTCTACATTATGTATTGGGCAATAAGGTGTTCCTATTCTTGCATATAATAATCTTAAATAATCATATATTTCAGTTACTGTACCTACTGTACTTCTAGGATTATTATTTGTGGTTTTTTGATCTATACTAATGCTTGGACTTAATCCTTCTATAGAATCTACGTCTGGTTTTTCAAAATTACCTAAAAATTGTCTTGCATATGCACTTAGTGAGTCAACATATCTTCTTTGTCCTTCTGCATATATTGTGTTAAAAGCAAGTGAACTTTTACCACTACCACTTACACCTGTCATTACTACTAATTTATTTTTAGGTATTTCTATATCTATATTTTTTAAGTTGTTTTCTCTTGCACCTTTTACTACAATTTTATCCATAATATCACTTCCATTTACGTCTTTTGTATTATACCACAATATTAAATTTTTATTAGAAAAAGAATTGAAATTTCAATTCTTTTACTCGCTTTTAAGTTCAAATATCATATCTCTAAGTTCTGTTGCTCTTTCAAAATCAAGTTTTCTTGCTGATTCCATCATTTCTTTTTCTAAATTTTTGATTATTTTTTCTTTTTCTTTTTTGCTATATGCTTTTGTTTTACCTTTTTCTTTGTCCTTATCTTCATTACTTATTAGATCTCTTATTTCTTTTTGAATTGTTTTTGGAATAATATTATGTTCTTTATTATATTTTTCTTGTATACTTCTTCTTCTTTCTGTTTCTTTAATTGCTACATTCATTGCATCACTTATACTATCTGCATACATTATTACATGTCCAAATTCATTTCTTGCACATCTTCCTATTGTTTGTATTAAACTTCTATCACTTCTTAAGAAACCTTGTTTATCTGCATCTAGTATTAAAATCAAACTTACTTCTGGTATATCTATTCCCTCTCTTAGTAAGTTTATGCCAACTACTACATCATATTTTCCTAATCTTAAATCTCTTATTATTTTTGTTCTTTCTAGTGTTTTTATTTCACTATGAAGATATGCTACTTTTATATCTAAATTTTTTAAATAGTTTGTCAATTCTTCTGACATCCTTATAGTTAGTGTAGTTATTAAAACTCTCTCATTACGTTCTATTCTTTTTCTTATTTCAGATACTATATCATCTATTTGGCCCTTTGTAGGTCTTACTTCAATTGTTGGGTCAAGTAATCCAGTTGGTCTTATAATTTGTTCTACATATTTGTTGTTAACAAGTTCTAATTCGTAATCTCCTGGTGTAGCAGATATATATATTGCTTGATTTATTTTACTGTTAAATTCATCAAATTTTAGTGGCCTATTATCAAGTGCTGATGGAAGACGAAAACCGTAATCTACGAGTATTTGTTTTCTTGCTCTATCTCCATTATACATTCCTCTTACCTGTGGTAAAGTTACATGAGATTCATCTACTACGAGTAAAAAATCTTCTGGGAAGAAATCCATTAGTGTAGTTGGTGTATCTCCTTCATTTTTTAAAGCCAAGTGTCTTGAATAGTTTTCTACACCTCTACAAAAGCCAGTTTCTAGAAGCATTTCTATATCATAGTTAGTTCTTTCTTCAATTCTTTGTGCTTCTAAATATTTATTATTATCTCTAAAATATGACAATCTGTCGTTTAATTCCTCTCTTATTCTTTCAACACTTATTTTCAACTTTTCTTCATTTGTTACGAAGTGAGATGCTGCAAAAATTGTTACTGTCTTTTTGTTTGTTTTAACAACACCTGTTAAGGAATCAAATTCACTAATTCTTTCTACTTCATCTCCAAAAAATTCTATTCTAATTCCATTTGTTCTTTCATAACTGGGTATAAGTTCAATTACGTCACCTTTTACTCTAAACGTACCTCTTTTTAAATCTATATTATTTCTTTCATATAGCATTTCTACTAATTTTTTTAATATTTCATCTCTATCTATAATATCTCCTACATTTAGAGTAATAGTATGTGCCTTATATTCCTCAACTTCACCTATACCATATATACATGATACACTGGCTACTACTATAACATCTCTTCTATTTATAAGTGCAGATGTTGCACTATGCCTTAATTCGTCTATTTCATCATTTATTGATGCATCTTTTTCTATATATGTGTCTGTACTTGGTACATATGCTTCTGGTTGATAATAGTCGTAATATGATACAAAGTATTCTACTCTATTTTCTGGAAATAATTCTTTAAGTTCACTATAAAGTTGTCCAGCAAGTGTCTTATTGTGTGCGAGAACAAGTGTTGGTTTATTTACTTCTTTAATCACGTTGGCTATTGTAAACGTTTTTCCCGTTCCTGTTGCACCCATTAATACTTGATGTTTTTTGTCTTGTTTTATGCCATCAACTAATTCTTTTATTGCTTTTGGCTGATCTCCACTTGGCTTATAGGGTGCTACTAATTTATACATACAAAAACACTCCTCTCTATTATATAGTTTGTGGCCATTTTCATTTTTTAAAACGCTGCCTATCATTCACAAAATTCGTGCAATTTTAATTATTTTTCGTGCATTTACTGTTTTTTTAGTTGGTGAATAGGCAGTTTTTTTGCAATTGCACGAATGCTGGCCACAAAACTTATTTTGCAAACTCGTTAATACTCAATAATATCAACGGTTATATCATAACATAAACGGACAAAAAAAAAATAAGAAATATGTTATTTCCTATTTTTGTGTTCTAAAAGTTCACTAGTTCATTCAGTATATTTTCGTTTATAGTTATATCTTTTAAAGTAGAATCTTCTTTTTTTCTTCCTTTGGTCTTACACTTTCAATAAATGGCTCTAATTCAAATAAAAAGCAACTTTCACAGGTTAACATTCCAAATCAAATTCTTTCTTCAGACATACCTAAATCTGCCAAATATGAATTAAAACAATTTTTTGTATATATCAAAGATAAATACGGACTATATTTTTTTATTCTTCAGTATAACTTGTAAACATAATATTGTTATTCTTTATACTATCAATTTGTTCTTTCAAGAAATCTGGTTTGATCGGAGCATCCGCTAGTGAGTCAATATCAAACCACTTAAAAACTAGATTTTCATTTATTTCTTTTCCATCAAATTCACCTATTTCATCTAAAATCCATTCAGTATTATCAACAGACACTATGTAACTAAATATAAATTGATGTATTAACGTATTATCAAATGTAAAAAAATACTCTGAAATACTATTACATCTTTCTACATTAAATTTATTAAGTTCAAGTTCTTCTTTCAATTCCCTTTTAATAGTATCTTCTGATTTTTCACCAACTCGTATTTTTCCTCCGGGTAATGCCCAAAATTTATCTTGTTTTCTTTTTTGAAATAACACTTTATCATTATGAACAATAACAGATACTGCTCTTACATTTAATAAAACATCTTGAATCTTTATATTAATATCTTTTGCTTTCAAAAAAATCATCTCCTTATTTTTGATTTTACCACATTTTGTTCATTTGTAGTCAATGATTTAGCTTTTTCTTTAGAAACGAACAAAGATCACAAAATAAATTTGATATCAATATTTTTATCTTTTATTTTCAAGAAATAAGTATTTGTATGTCACAGATTTACTCGTTTGCTCTTTTTCGGATGAATAACATTTATCTTTCTAAAGCTAAGAAATTAAAAGTCACAAATTTAATTTTTATGTTTAGTATGTTTACGTTATTTTGTTCATTTTTTAATTACTTATGTTTCTATGTATCAAATTCATAATAATAAAATTTGTTGTTATCTTCATCATAAAGTGCTAGTGTAAAATTATATGAATATCTATTAAAAATTTCTGAATCACTATGTCTATCTTCTATCTTTTTTTCTGTATCAGTATTTTTATCTTTAAAATATTCACCATCTACCCTATCATAAAAGTAATAATATCCATTTTTTATTTCAGGTATCCCACTTTCTTCTGCTAAATTATATAAGTATGTTGAATCATCTTTTGTTCCTCCATACATAATTAGCTGTAAGTTTTCTGATAAAGGTAATTTTTTCCATTCTTTAATTTCTGTTAATGGCTTTTGTTCACAATTTGCAATTACTATATAATAACCATCTCCTAAAAAGCCACCATGTGTATCTTTATCTTTTTCAATTTTACATTTTGATATATCTATACCTATTTTCTTATTTATATATTTATTTGTTCCTTTATTTATAGCACACCCACTTAATATTAAAATACTAATTGAAACAGCAATTATTTTTTTCATAATCCCTCCTACAATATAACCTTTTTATCTGTTATTATTTTGTCTAATTTTATATCGTTTTCTTCTACTTTTATTTCATGTTCATTCATTAATTGTTCGTTAAAACATATACCAATTTTATAAATTCTTGTATTTTTTAGATAAGTATCATAATAACCTTTTCCATAACCAATTCTATTTTTTTGTTTATCAAAACATATTCCAGGTATTATGATTAAATCAATATCATCTTTTGATATTATATTTTTGTTGTTTGGCTCCATTATATGGTATAGACCTTCATGCAATTTTTCATTTTCTTTTATTGTGTAAAATTCAATAATATGTTCATTTAAAACTTTTGGTATAGCCACTTTTTTGTTTATTTTGAAACATTCTTTAATAATTTCATTTGTGTTTACTTCGTCTTTTAAACTTATATATACCCCTACTATTTTAGCATTTATGAATTCTTTTGTTTTGATTAATTTTTTTTCAATTATTTCCGATTTAATTTCTTTATCTATTACTTGTTTTCTAATTATTTTATATTTTTTTCTTAGTTCTTCTTTCACGGCAAAAAGAATTTAATATTTCTAAATTCTACTTTTTCTTTTTAAGTAAATCTCTTATTTGTTCAAGTAATAGAACTTCCTCACTCTTTTTAGGTGGCTCCTCTTTTTTCGTTTCTTGTTTTTCTTCTTTGTGTTTAAACTTTTCAAATACTCTAATCATAGTAAATATACAAAATGATATTATAAGAAAATCAATAATTGCTTGTATAAATGTTCCATAATTTATAGTTGCGTCTTTAATTTTAATGTTTAATGAGGAGAAATCTAATCCACCCATAAATATTCCAATAATTGGCATTAATATATCATTAACTAAACTTGTTACAATTTTGCCAAATGCGGCACCAACTATAACACCTACTGCCATGTCTACTACATTACCTCGTGATATAAATTTTTTAAATTCACTCATTTCATTTTTTAGTGCTTGTTTTTCTTTTTTTACTATTTCTTTTTCTTTTTTTGTTACCATATTTACCTCCATCGTAATTATATCAATTTTTAATAAGCATGACTAGATAGTTTTTTATATTTTACATTTGTTTAATTTTTGGCATTGCAATGTGTTTATTTTCTTCATTTTCTTTTAACATAATGGTTTTTAATTCTTCTAAAACTTTTCTTATTTTTTTTGATACTTGTGGTTGAGATATGCATAGTTTTTTTGATATTTGGTTTTGAGACATTTCTTGTATAAAATACATATTGAATATTGTTTTTTCTTTTTCGTTTAATTTATTTATGAATTTTTTAATTATTTGTCTTTCACATTTTTTTATGTATTCTTCTTCTATATTTTCATCTGTGCTTATTAAATCAGCATAACTAGCACTTTCGCTATCTATTAGTTTATTATCTAAACTTTCTATTTGTCTTATATTTAATGCTTTGCAAACTTTATTGTGTGGTATATTAAAGTATTCTGAAATTTGTTCTGTTGTTGGATTAACTCCTGTAGTTTTATATATTTCGTCGCTATATTCATCTATCTTTATTTTTAATTGGCCTAATACACCACAATTCATATTTCCTTTTCTTAAATATTCTTTAACTCTATTTGATATACAAACGGTTGCGTAAGTTGAAAACATCATATTTTTTGTAACATCGAATGTATCAACGGCTTTTATAAGTCCAATACAACCAATTTGAAATAAATCTTTTTGATCTTCTACGTTATTTCTATATTTTTTTATTGTTTCTACTACTAATCTTAGATTTCCTGTTATTATGTTTTTCCTTATTTCTTCAGCTTCTTCTTTTGAGGAATTTAACATTTTTTTAAATAGGGTTATATTTTCATCTTTTGTTAATGATTTTGGTAATTTCAATATATTATCTTCCATACTTGCTCCTTTTTATCGACTATTATAACACTATTTAAAATAAATAAAAGTACATATTTCTATGTACATTATATTTTTAGATATTTTCTTACTGAACCAGCACTACCAAACATACCCACTATTACTCCTATTCCAAGAAGCACTAATGAAACAATATATATAAATGGTGTTGGGGAAACTAATTGTAGGAATGGTGATATGTTTTTCATATCAACACTCTTATATAATATGCTATATCCATATATAGTTACTGTAATTGGTATAATTGACCCTAGTAATCCAAGAAATAAACCTTCTATCATAAATGGTAATTTTATATTTATGTTAGATGCACCTACTAATCTCATTATTTCAATTTCTTTTCTTCGTGAGAAAATTGTTATTTTAATTGTGTTGCTTACTAAAAATACTGTAACCAATATTAAAGCAACAACGATTCCTATTAAAAATTTGTCTACTATTTCTAGAACTGATAGCAGTTGTTCTACTATTCCTTCTCCATATTTTACTAGATTTACTTTATTTATATTTTTTATTTGTTTAGCAGTTATGCCTATTTTTGCTACATCTTTAACTTTGATGTTGAACGTATCTGCCAATGGGTTTTCTTTATCATCCCATCCATCTATTATTACTTTAAATATATCTGAACTATTTTTCCAATTGTTTGCTACTTCTTCTTTTGTTTCATATGTGTATGTGTCTATATTATCTAATTTTTCTATTTGTTCTTTTATATTTTTTATATCTTCATCCGTTGCATTATTTTCTACAAAAACAACTATTGAGAAATCTTTTTTTATTAAGGTTGATATATTTTCAATGTTATACGATAATACCATTGATATTGCTACTATTAAAAGAGTTATAGTAATACATGAAATTGAGGCCATTGATAATGAAAAATTTCTGAATACACTTTTAAATGCATCCCTAATACTTCTTCCTAATATTCTAAGCTGCTTCATGATTATAAGTTCCTTTTTCATAATCTTCTTTTAGTTTTCCTGCCTCTATTAATATTACTCTTTTTTTCATTCTATTCACCATTTCTTTGTCATGGGTAGCCATTATTATAGTAGTTCCCAAATTATTTATTTCTTCTAATACTTTCATTACTTCCCAGCTTGTATCTGGATCTAGATTTCCAGTTGGTTCATCACATAATAATAGTTTTGGTTCATTTACAATTGCTCTTGCTATTGCTACTCTTTGTTGTTCACCACCTGATAATTGGTCTGGATAATTTTTAACTTTATTCTTAAGTCCAACTAGTTCTAATGCTTTTAGTGTTTTCTGTCTTATTTCATCATTAGGAAGTCCTAACATTTCTAATGCGAATGCAACATTTTCATACACTGTTAATTTAGGTAATAATTTAAAATCTTGAAATACTATTCCTAATTTTCTTCTCAATTTATATACTTTTCTATTTTTTAATTTTGCAACATCTATTCCACCAACAATAATACTTCCTTTGCTTGGTTTTTCTTCTCTATATAATAATTTAATTAATGTGGATTTACCACTGCCTGATTGACCTATAACAAATATAAAGTCACCTTTTTTAACTTTTAGGTTAAAATCGTATATTGCAGTTACACCTGTTTTGTACTTTTTTTCTAATGATTTAATTCTAATTAACTCCATATTTATCCTTCCTCGTGATAATGCATATGATATGAATCTGTCACTACAAAGAATGCATTTTCATCTATTGCATTTATCCCTTTTTTTAACTTCATATAATCTTTTGTAGATATTACGCACATCAATACGTGATACTTATCTTCTGTATATCCACCTATTGCATCTATCTCTGTTATTCCACAATTCAAATTGTCTTTAACATACTTTCTAACTTCGTTTGGACTTTTTGTCATTATATAGAACATTTTTTTAGTGGATACCCCTAACATCATCATATCAGTTACCTTACTTGATATGAATAATATAATTATAGCATATAAAACACTATTTATTCCAAAAATATATCCTCCAGATAGTACTATTAATGCATCCATTATAAATACACAAGTTCCCATTGGCATTTTTAATTTTTGGTTCATTATTTTTTTTATTACATCTGTTCCTCCTGTTATAAAACCCTCTTTATATACAAGTCCATTACCTACTCCAATTGTAATTGATGCGACTAAATAAATTAGTAATTTATTTGTATAATCTAGTGGTATGTACGTAGTAACGTTTGCAAATAGTTTTACAAATATTGGGTATAAAACAGAACCTAGAATAAGTTTTTTTGTATCTTTTATACCAAATACAATTAAGTTTAATATAAACGTTGCAATATAAAATAATGTTACAAATAAGGATGTATCTAAACCAGTTATTTCATTTACTAATACCGCTATTCCGTTTGTACCACCAATTACTATTTTCAATGGATATATAAACAAATTAAAAGAAAAAGCAATAAGCATCATACCAAATATAATTTCTATATATTTTTTTATATTACGCTCCACCTTTTACCTCGTATGAATCAGTTATTACAAAGAATGAATCCTTGTCTATTTTACTAATTCCTTCTTTTAATCTATAGTATTCTCTTGTTGGTATAACGCACATAAGCATTTTTTGCTTTTCTTTTGTATATCCTCCTTTTACTGGAAATATTGTGACACCATGTCCTAGTTCTTTCATTATGTATTCTTTTACTTTTTCATCTTCATCAGTGATTATATAAAATGCCTTACTTTTTGATATTCCAAGCATTATTCTATCAGTCATTACACTTAATATGTATAATACTACTAGTGCATATAACATACTTGTCCATCCATATTTAAAGCCACCTGCTACAACAATACTTCCATCAACTAATAACATAGCAGTTCCTATTGAGGTGTGTAAGTACTTTGCTACTATTTGATTTAATATATCTGTTCCACCTGTTGTAAAGCCCATTTTAAATGTTAAACCATATCCAACACCTCTTATTACTCCTGCTACTATTGCTATTAAAAGTAAATCAGATGAATCTATAATGATATATTCTGCTACATTACTAGTTAGTGTTACAAAAAGTGGAAATAATATAGTTCCAATAAGTGAACCCATGCTTGTTTTTACACCTAAAAGAGGAAAACTTATTATTAATAATGATACACATAATATTGTAATTAGTATGTTTGGATTTACTATTCCTTTAAAAATGTTTGCAATACCATCTACATCTCCTGCTACTATATTGTTTGGTTTTAAGAATAGATTATATGCAAATGCATAAAGAAATAGACCAAAGGATAGTGTTAAGTATCTTTTTATTGTTGGATTTATTGTTATCTTTTTCATTACATCACATCCTTAAAAATGATTCAATAAATTTATCTATATTTCCATCTAATACAGATAATACATTAGTGTCTTCTGTATTTGTTCTATGATCTTTTACCATAGAATATGGATGCATTACATAGCTTCTTATTTGGGAACCAAAGTTAATATCCATGTGGGTTCCTCTTAATGAATTTATTTCTTTTTCTTTCTTTTCTAGTGTTAATAAGTATAATTTGTTTTTTAATATTTGCATTGCTTTTTCTTTGTTTTTTAATTGGCTTCTTTCATTTTGACATGTTACTACTATTTTAGTAGGTATATGCGTTATTCTTACAGCTGAATCTGTTGTATTTACAGATTGTCCTCCTGCACCACTACTTCTATAAACATCTATTTTTAAATCATCATCCTTTATTTCAACATTTATTGATGTATCAAATTCTGGTATAACTTCCACTGATGCGAAAGTAGTATGTCGTCTTTTGTTAGAATCAAATGGTGAAATTCTTACTAATCTATGTACTCCTTTTTCACTTTTTAAGTATCCATAAGCATATAATCCTTTTATCAATATTGATACGTTTTTAAGCCCAACTTCATCGCCTGCTTGCACATCTATTACTTCATATTTATAATTTTTAGTATCACACCACCTAGTATACATTCTGTATAGCATATTTACCCAATCACAACTTTCTGTTCCACCTGCTCCACTATGTATCTCTAGAATGCAATTATTTTTATCATATTCTCCGTTTAAAAGTGTAATTGTTTCAAAAGAAATTACTTCATCATATAGTTTTTTTATTGCGTTTTCATCTCTTTCTTTTAATTTTGCAAAATAGTTTTTCATATCAAAGAATTCCTTTCACTATACATAACACAAAAATTTTAATTTTTATTCTGTTTTTAGAAAAAATTTTTAATTTTTTGTAATTTTATTATAACAAAACAAGAAACAAAAATCAATTTGTTTCTTGTTAAAATTATTGACATATAAACGTATACTTTTATCTTTTTTACTATTTTCTAAACATTTTAACTATCAATATAGGTTAATAAGCATATTCCTGTTTTTAATAAGGTTTCATCTTTATTTGCAACTACTGAAACTTTGTTTGATGAATATAATGCTAATTTACCTTCAGGAGTAACAACAAGTCTTTGATATTCTACTTCCTGTTCTAGAACATTATAATTAAGAGAGTGGTATGCGTTTATTATTTTCTTTTCATTTGCTTTTGTAATATTACTAATTGAAAATGCTTTTTGTCCAATATTATCAAACACTCCTACATCTCCTACATACAAAGAAGCTAAATTCCCTTTTGAAGTAATTTTAACTGCTAAGCTATCTGATGTATACACATTATTTATTTTTTTTGCGAAAGTAAACGTATAGTAAGTAATATAATACTTTTTTCCATCCTTAATTTTTTCCCTTGTAACTGGTTTATCAATAATAAGTTCGTACTCTTCAACATTAATATAACTTTCAGCAATTTCTTTTGCGAGATCAAGTGCATACTCATCTGAATTAATTATATCTTCCTTATAAGGTTCAGTTTCAAAGAAATTTTTATTCATCAAGTTTAATAATACTAATTGATTCGTATTATCTTTAAATCCAAATTCTATACCATTTGTATCAACATATATGTTTGTTGTATATGATTCCCACTTTCTTATTATCGATTGTTCATAAACTCCTGTATATGTTACATCATTAAATATAAATTCTTTATTTTGAGGGGCACTTTTATTTTCAAAATATCCCTCATTCCATGTGGATAACTCTGCTTTCATATTTGTCTCATCGTTAACGACATCTATAATAAAAGAATTGTCTTTTTTGGTAAAAGAACAGCCAGTTAGTGCAAGCAAACATAAACTTACAATAATAATTTTTAAATAAATCATTTTTTTTGACATATTTTTATTCTCCTAATTCCAAATTTCATTTTCAGCATTGCCACCAATAACAGCTATTGATGACATATTTTTATAATAACTTGAATAATCAATACTATCAATTGCATCTTGTACCGATAAATGATTATTCATTGTCTGTCTTGCAAAATCAGGTGCAAAAATATTACAATCTCTAACATATGTAACATCATTAAATCCTACCACTGTTTCTGCTCCACAAGCTACCATTCTTTCAACAATATTAATTGGCGAATTTGCGTCAACTCTAGATTGACTATAACCTCCATCTCCTGTATTACAAGTCAGTAAAAGAGCCATTTGTAGATTTGTTAAATCTACAGAAGCTAAATCAGCCGAGTTCAATATTCCGTTACCTCTATAAATTCCATTTTGCTCTCCATGCGTATGAATAAAGAATAATCTACAGGTTTCTAACCAATTAATTAATTCATCATTAGAGCATGAAGTATAATATTTTGTTTCAATATTGCTAGTTCTAACATTTTTAATTATATTTGCAGTCGGAGTAAAATATAAATCTCTATTAACATATCCATCATTGTACGCCAAAAATCTTACATCAATTAATGTATTGACACTAACCTTTATTTTGACTTTTGGATTGTACATATATGTACCTACTATATAACAGTCGTTCCCAAAGCATTATTATTAGCTAGCAATCTTCCCCAACCATCAACAGAAACATTTGTAGTTGAAATCCATGAATAATATTGAAGCATATTAATTGGTACGTCTGCTTTAGATAAATCTATATATGTATAATGCATAGGTGCTATTTCCATATTTATATTGATATCAATAGGATTTGAAGCATACGTATCATTATCATTTACAACAGTAAATTCTTTTACAAATGTCTTTGACATATCATATTTATAAACTGCCATTACTCTAACTGTTTTTTGATAGACATTAATAGGTAATGCAAGTACAGTACCATAATCTGTTATTTTTGCTATGTCTTCATCACTTGAATACCAGTCATAATCTAATCTTGATGTAGATGGAGCAGATGAATCTAAATAGATTAATCGAGTAAATCCTTCAGTAATATTAGTTTGTCGATAACTTTTATTATTAATATCCACTCTTTAAATCAGGATGATTGTATTCTATCCCAGAATCAATTACTGCTACGTTTACTTCAGAACATCCAACAGAAATGTCCCATGCATTATCTGCACTAATCCCATATGTTCCATTTAATCCCCACATATCATTATTTTCATAATGTACATCGTTTGGTAATGCTGTTAAATGTATTTTATAATTAGGAACTACACTTAAAACATTATCTTTATTCATAAGTATACGTATTGCATTAATAACTCCATTAATACTTTTATCTGAAATTTCAAGTTTTAAAATTCTTCTAAAGTTTTCATAATCAATCATTTTATTACAACGGGAGCCTTAATGTTGTTTTCTTCCATTT
>OGXR01000062.1_pt1 | contig 73935 bp, 100 predicted proteins | sample 1576331 | NCBI WGS metagenome assembly OGXR01 (sample SAMEA3541473, study PRJEB24748) | human gut metagenome | biome: human gut; feature: human-associated habitat; material: faeces | place: China | collected 2012 | reverse complement strand
TGGAATGAACCTACTGTTGAATGGATTTTGAGCGGATTAAGAGAATAAAAGAAAGGAGTAAGAGGTTTGGTATACCGAAAACGCAGCGTTTACTCCTGATACATAATGATAATAAATAGAGTCTGGCAGATGCCAAATAGTAATACATTTTTAATTAAGCCAATTAAGGAATTAATTGAGAAATATGCAACTGGTAAGATTGTTGATCCGTTTGCTAATAGCAATAAATTGGCAACAGTGACAAATGACTTAGATACACAATATGATACTGATTACCATATGGATGCATTGGATTTCTTAAAGCTGTTCGATGATAACTCAGTAGATACAGTGTTATATGATCCACCATACTCGCCACGACAGGTAAGCGAATGTTACAAAAATCTTGGACAGACAGTAAATATGCAGACAACACAAGCTTCATATTGGTCTAAACAGAAGGAGCAGATAGGAAGAATTGTAAAGAAAGATGGCATTGTAATTACTTGTAGCTGGAATAGTGGTGGTATTGGTAAGAAGTATGGCTTTGAAATTCAGGAAATTTTACTTGTTCCGCATGGCGGCTGGCACAATGATACAATTGTTGTGGTTGAGAAGAAGATCGAGTAGAGAATAACATAATATGAAGTTCGCAGGAAAGCGGAATTTCTTCTAAGTTTTCAGAGAATAAATACATATAAAAAACAAGAAAAGAGGATTAAATGTATGAGTAAAGCTATTTTAGTGTTAGATATGCCTGGAACTTGTTGTGATTGTAATTTTTGTAGAGAAATACAAGAAGGTATCGAAGCATGTTGTGAATTAATGGATGAGCCAAATGATAATACTCTTTGTAGAATGGTTGATAGTAAAAATGAATATTGTCAAGAAAAACCAAATTGGTGTCCATTAAAAGAATTGCCAGAAGAGACTCACAATGATGAATATATGGATGAATATTGTGATGGCTACGATGATGGTTGGAACTCATTAAGAAAGAAAATTTTAGGTGAAGATGAAGAGAATAAATAGATGACAATTGGTGTAAAAATATGTGAAGCAAAAGATACAATTAAGAAATACGAAAACCTTGGGTATAGATTTGTTAGTGAAGAAAATGTGGGTGAAGGATACCTAAAGCTCATATTCAGAGAACCAATTATTCCAAAAGAGACTTTGATTAAAATACCGAATGTTTCATCTGCTGTTACAGGTACAATTCCAAGAGTATTTCTTTTTAAAACTGATTTACCATTTGACGAAGCCGAGAGAACAGGTGAATGGATTTATAAAAACATTAAGAAAGGTGTGCTTGTTATTCCAGAATGTGTTGAATTCATAGGTGTAGAAGATCTATTTAAGACAGAAAGGATAGAATAAATGAATAAAGAAAAACAAATTGAGGTATTAGAAGATCTAAAATCTTATGTAAATGAAGAGTGGGATGAGTATGAATACGCAGATGATATAAAGGATGCCAATGTAGTACTGGATGTAGCGATAGCTTTAATCAAATCGTCTAATGTTGCAGGTACATTATCTATAAATGATAAAAATTATATAGTTCTTGAAGGTCAAGAATCATAGATTTCTTTTGAACTTTTGGGAGGTGAATTATGGCTTATATAGAGAATATTGTAATAGGAAATCCAATAGTCGAGCCACAGCAGATGTTTGCACTAGATGAAAATGATTGGAACAGAATTGAGCAAGAAAAAACTTATTATACAAATGAGAGATTTCTTCCGAGAATTCTTGTGGAATTAGGCATTTATCCCTCAATTAGTGAAATTAGAAGAAATAAACCTAATCTTATGGTGAGTTTAGATAATGTTGATTTTATTGATAACTTGAAAGTTAGTAGAAAAAGAAGACTGTGGATATTGATTGGAGAATAATACGACAGGAGGTGACACAATGAGTAAGATATACGATTATAACGAATATCAAGATCAACGAGTAAAAGTTACATATACTGATAAAAGAAAATACAGAGAAGAAAATATTGTTGGTCGATATGGACAAGTTATTAAAACTACAAGTGGTTCAATAGCTGTTCAGATTGACGGAATGTACAACGCAGCAAGTTCCAATGGATTCTATTGGTTTAGTAGAAGTGAATTGAATATTATTAGAGATGAAAGTGAGGATAATAAAATGACAGGTTTTGAGCAGGTAGCAATTGTTAATTTAGTAGAGGATTATAGTAAAAAGGACTATGGTTTTGCTTTATATGAAGATGAAAGAAATCTTATTGTAGAGAAAGACCCATCAAAGCATCCAGTATATGTTGTAGTAAATACAAGAGGAAAAGACAATAGAGTTCTTGGTATTATAAAAGAATTAATGACAGTTGAAGAATATGGTAAGAATGTAACAGCTCAGGTCGTTGGTGTTGTTAATATGGATGGATATAATGCAAGAATTGATGAAGAAAATCGTCAGAAAGAAATTGCAAAGCAGAAAGCTTCTATTGAGAAGGAATTAAAGTCTGAGATTGAAAAGATGAATAATATTGCTTTATATGAAAAGATGGCAAAGGAGCATCCTGAGAATCCAAGACTCGCTGAACTTGTTAATGCACTAAAAGAGTTAGGAGAATAATATGGCAGGATTTGTATCAAAACAGCCAAATGGATTATATTGTAGATTTTCGAGTGTCACGGATTGTCCTACGGCATGGAACATGACACGAGAAGATTATATCAATATGAAAATGCAGGAAGCAAAAGAAGATGCCGAAGATGTGTTGGATAATTATTTGAAGCCGTTTGATATGGTGGTAGATATGTATTATCCAAACAATATGACAAAAGAGGAATTTGATGAGTTTCTTGAAGAGACTGGATATAGCAAAGGAGAATAAGCCATATGAAGAACTGTGTAATTTTAGAAATGGAAAACAGCAATGATTTTGAGAATGCTATGAATGATTATTTGGATGATGGATACAAAGTAGAATCCAGTTCATGCAATAGTAGATACTATAAAGCAATTCTTGTGTTAAAGGAGGATGAATAAATCATATGAAGAAGAAAATTTTATATAATTTGGCTTTACTATTAGCATTTATGTTTATATTAACTGGCTGTGCAAAATGCATTAGTACCGAAACATCTACAGTTCAAGTAAAAATAATAGATGAATATCACAGGGCTGCTTATACAACAATGCATTATAGTCCTGCGACTAAAACGATGTTACCACAATCGCATCCAGCAGTTTATAGAATTACTGTTGAATATAACGGTGTAGAATATAATATTTCTGGTAGTAATACATATAACAAATATTCAGACAAAATTGGAGAATATGTTGATGGAATATTAGAAACCAAGAAATATGACGATGGTACTGTTAGATACAATATTGTTGACTTACCATAGTAAATAAATGATATTACAAAAGACACAGTAAACCGAAGTTTCATAGGAAAATCTAAGAGCAAGTCGCTCAAAAATCACAATAATTAAGAGAATAATACATTGAAAGGAGCGAGAGATTTGCAGAACGATACAGAATTTAATGAAAAATTTGAAGAGCTGAAGAATTATCTCATTGAATCTGCCCAGTCTGACACATCAAACGAGATTAAACGACTGAGTAGTGAAAATAGAGAGTTGAGAAAAGAGATTAAAAAGTTATTAGAAAAGAATGATGAACTACAGAAGAAAAATAAAGTAGTTGTTGAAAATGACAAAGTAACACAGATTATTACAAATCAGATTTCAGAAGAAAATGTTTACAAATTGATTGAATCGTTATTTGTAAAGACATTTGATGAGAATGCATATGATGTACCTTTATTTTGGTCAATCTATGTAAATTTCTATAACAATCGAAAAGATGTTATTTCACTATTGCGTTTTGCAGGTGTTAAAATACCCGATGAGTTAGAAAGCATTGTTCTTCCTCACGAATGGGATGAAAGGTTATTAGATAAATTTTTTGACACAATGTATGCACATTATAATTGTAACGGTGAAACATATGAGAATAATTTGAGGTTTTGGACTTATTCTATGGCTGCACACCCTTTTGATACAAAGTATTTTTCATGTTATGACGAAATTCCTTGGCAGTTTGTATTAAGAAATCCTTTATTGAATTCACAGAAGTATGCTGTAAAAATAGCAGAAGAAATAAATAAAGATGGTAACGGAGTATACTTTTCAAAAATATGCCATTATCAGGAACTGAGTCCAGATGTTTTACAGACAATTGTAAGTAATTTGAAAGCTCCACAACGTCCAATAATTACTGATTTTCTTATTAACCATATTGAATTGGTGACAGATAAAAAGGTACTGAATAATTTATATTTAACCCTAGTAGACAAGTATGGTGGTACTAAATACATATTACAGATGCCAGAAGAATATCAGAAAAAGTATGTGAAATCATTAGACAATCCAGAAAAAATGATTAACTTTTTAAATATGACAAAGTTTTCAAAAGAGAAGAAAATGGAGTTGTTAGGTAATATTTTTGAATAAACAATAATAATGAAAGGAGACGAGGTTCGTGTACACAAGAAGGAATTCCTTACTCCAAGTAATTTATGAAATATATGGGTTCAAAGTCTCGAATATCAAAGCAAGTAGCACCGATTATTCAGAGATATATTGATGAGAATAAAATAACAAAATACATAGAGCCGTTTGTGGGAGGCTCAAACATGATTGAGCATATCAAGTGTAATGAGAAATATGGGTATGATAACAACGAATATCTTATTGAGTTTTGGAAGCAGATTCAGAGTGGCTGGAATCCGTTGGAAGTAATTGATATGTCTAAAGATTTTTACACTGAAGTAAAAGACAATAAAGATAAATTTCCAAAACAAATTGTTGCATTATGTGGTTTTTGTGCCACTTATAATGCAAAATGGTTTGGTGGCTATGCTGGTATAGTTCATACAAAAATTGGTACAGATAGAAATTATTATGATGAAGCTGTACGAAATGTCTTGAAACAAGCAGAGAATATTAAAGATATATTCTATGATTGTGTCGATTATAAATCAATTGATGTCAAAAATGCAGTAATCTATTGCGATCCTCCGTATGCAAATACAACAAAATATAAAGATGATTTTAATCACGAAGAATATTGGAATTGGGTTAGGAAAATGAGTAAAAACAATATTGTTCTTTGTAGTGAATATAATGCGCCTGAAGATTTTGATTGTATCTGGAGTAAAGAATTGACAACAACGCTTGATAAAAACAGTAGAAGTAAAGCTGTTGAAAAATTATTTATTATAAAAAACTAGCAAGAAATTTTGGTTTCTTTAGGAGGCAATTATGGAAGAAACAGGTATTATTAGAAGGTTTGATGATTTAGGGAGAATTAATATTCCAAAAGAGTTTAGAAGACGACTGTTCCCACTTATAAATGAGGATTTTGAAGGTCAACCTATGGAAATGTGTATGAATGGTAATGAGATAATTATTCGTAGGTATATAGATTCTTCTGAATATTGTAAATGGGAAGATACTGAAAGTCTTAGAGATAAAGGTGTTGAGTATAGCACAGACGGGTTATATAAACCAGGATGTAATAATGACGAAGATGATTTTAGAAATTGGGATTATATAAGGCATTTCAAATTTTGTCCTTACTGTGGGAAAAAGATTTATATAGTAAATTAAATAGAGAATATAATAACGTAATTACAAAACAAGGAAAGGAAAAATGTTCACATGTGAGTAAAGTTGCGCAGCTACTATTGGTGAACAAATTTGAGTAGTACAAATAGAAGTAATGCAAGAGATGAACATATTGCAGATTATTATGTCACTCCTATTAGTGATATTGAATTATTTTTAAAATCATTTCAAAAAGTTGTTCCGTTAAATTGGAACAGTTCTATTATCGTTGATCCAACTTCAGGAGGTAATCCCAAAACAGACAAAGATGCATATCACCCTATGAGCTATCCAACAGCCATTAAGAATATTTATGGGGATTGTGAAATACATACATATGATTTACGAGAAGATAGTTTTGCTGAAAATAAGTGTGATTATTTAAAGGAAAAGTTGTCTTACAAACCTAATATCATTATTACAAATCCACCGTTTGCTATTGCAACGGATATTATAGAAAAAGCGTTGCAGGATGTAGATGATGATGGATATGTGATTATGTTACTTCGACTTAATTTCTTTGGTAGTCAATCAAGAGAATGGTTCTTTAAAAAATATATGCCTGAATGGGCTTTTGTACATCATATTAGAATTGGTTTTACAGATAAGAAAGACAAAGATGGATATACAATTTTTGATAAAGATGGAGTACCTAAACGTGGTAGTACAGATTCTATCGAGTATATGCACGCTGTTTGGCATAAGAGTAATCTAAAGCCCGATTATACAAAGCTTGTATTGATCTAGGAGGGTGAATATGAAATACAAAGTTAATATAGAAGAATTATTAAGTAGAATAGTAGAGGTAGAAGCCGACAATGAAGAAGATGCAGAGAATAAAGTAAGAGCAATGTACAACAAGGAAGAAATTGTGCTTAATGCTGATGATTTATCGAGCGTTAAGCTATTTGTACAGTAAATTAAAATCTCAATCTCTGAAATTCCCTAAAATAAAGGCTTTCAGAGGTTGGAGACAACAAGAATTAAAAGAATATATAAATGTAATTACAAAAAATATTAAGAAAGGTATAGGTTTCTTGCAAGAATAAAACAACGTTGTACCTTTTTGAAAAAATGACAAAGATTAATAGTCAAAAAATATTATATAGCAAAGGAAACAATGACGAATGTATGACACCAAATTACGGTGTTAAACCGATAGTAAAATATATACCAAAAGAAGCAACGGTTTGGTGTCCATTTGACAAGGAAAATAGTGAATTTGTTAAACAAATTAGAGAAGCAGGTCACAAAGTAATCGCTACTCATATAGATAACGAACAAGACTTCTATACATATGAACCTGATGAGAACTGGGATTGTATTGTAAGTAATCCACCATTTACTAATAAAAGAAAGATATTTGAAAGAGCATTAAGTTTTGGCAAACCATTCGCACTTATTATGAGTAACACTTGGTTAAATGACGCAGCTCCAAAACAGTTATTTAAGGACAGAGATTTACAGTTATTGATGTTTGATAAAAGAATGAAATTTATGAATAATGGAGAGGTACAAAGTAAGATAACGTTTAGTAGTAGTTATTATTGTTGGAATTTTCTTCCAAAACAAATCATTATGGAAGACTTAGAAGTAAAGTAGGAAAACCACGTTTCTTTTGGCTATGAAAGTAGGTGAGAAATATGAAAAGTGATTTCCCAATAGATAATAAACCTGAATTAAGGAATTGTCCCTTCTGTGGTAATGAAGCATATCTTATTGGTTTGTTTGTACCATATGATGATGATGAAATGAATGAATATCAGGTTGGGTGTGAAGAGTGTGGAATACAATTTAATCAGTCTTGGGAGTATGACACAATTGTAGATTTATGGAATGGAGAATATTGCAAGAATGAACAAGAGACAGAAAAAGAAGTTATTTAAACAAACACTTATTAAGGTTAGAAAACTGCATCCACAGAAGGGTGATGTGATTTGTTTTCAGCCAGATTTAGATTGGATTGATGTTGAAACTATGTGTCAGTTTATGAAAGTTTATTCAAATAATGATGTTTTTGGTGAAGCAAAGTTAGCTTTTGTACCTGCTAATATTAAACAGTTATCACATAAAAAATATGCACAGATGTATATTGACAAGTTACAAAGTATTGTAGATCAGATGGGGGAATAAGAATATGGGTAAAGTTGTAGATATGAGTAATTTTGATCCGTTATTTGATAATTTGGAAAAGTATGTGAATAAACAAGGATGTACTCTCGGTAAAGACGCTGAGAGATTACAAAAGTTATTATATTCAATTCAGTATTGTTATATACATGGAGTATTAACAGATAGTCAAAATGAATCAGCTTGTAAGAAATTTAGAAAACAATTTCAGAAAGCTTTATATGAGAAATAAGAAAGAAGCATTTCAAATGATTCCATCTAAGAGCGTTTCTGCTCACGATTCCCAAATAAAAGAGAGAATATATAAGTGACAATAAAATTTTAAAGGAGATGTCACTATGAGCAAAAAGAAATTTTTTAAAGGTCTTAAATTTCATTATCGTTTTAATGATAAGGAGTTATTAGACAAATATGAAACTATTGAAGATTTCTTAAATACGAGTTTTCCTAAAAATAATAATCCATTATCACCAAATTTGGATACAGAAATTTTTAAGATTGTTTGGAATAGACATTTACTTTCTGATTATATTCCTAACCAGATTAAAACAGTAGATGATTTGTTGAATATTTTGAGTAATGAAGATATTTGTAATGTTTTATTAACTAAGCAATTTTGCAAATCAAAACTAAAGCAAAAATTAAAACATGAGGATTTGATTCGCAAAGAAATTTACTCTATTGATGAAGTTAGAGAAAAAACAAAGGATGTTTTGTTTGAAAAAGATAAAAGAAATGCAAAAGTTGATTTTGATGGTGATTTGATTAAAGGTAATAGTCAAAGATACCAAACATTTTTCACTAAAGGCTGTAAATGTGCAGTTTGTGGAATTGAAGGAAAATATTTTGCAAAAGAAAGACATTTAAAGGATAAGAGTTATCATCTGAATTTGTATGCAGTTGATGATAATGGTGATGAAATTTTAATGACAAAAGATCATATTTTACCACGTTCAAAAGGTGGTATTGATGATATTAGCAACTATCAAACAATGTGTAAGCTTTGTAATGAAGCAAAAGGTAACAAATTAGAAGATTAAAAAAGAAAGGAAAAATAGAAAAGTTCCTATAGGATAAAGTGCGCACTACTTACTAAGGTAAGAGGAACTTGGAGAACAAAGAAAGAGCATTAGCACATGTAGAAAAGATTGAGTGGATCAGACCGATTGAAGGGGCTGATAATATTGAACTCATTGGAGTTTTAGGATGGGTTTGTATCGCTAAGAAGGGCGAGTTTAATATAGGAGATATGGCTGTTTATATTGAAATTGACAGCAAGTGTCCTGAAACAGATGATAGATTTGCATTTTTAGCAAATAAGAAATTCAAAGTTAAGACTATGAAACTTGGCAAGTTCAAGGTAATTAGCCAGGGATTAGCCTTACCATTATCACTTTTCCCAGAATTACAGGATAAAAATATTGGTGATGATGTTACAGAAGCTTTGAAGATTACATATGCTTCAGAAGAGGATGCAGTAAGAAAGACCAATAAGGTTGATCCAAATGCTAAATATAAGTCAATGGCAAAACGTAGACCAAAGTTATTCGCCAACCCAATTGTAAGAAGGATTATGAGATACAGCATTGGTCGTAAGATTATGTTTCTATTGTTTGGTCGCAAGAAAGATAATCCAAAGAAGTTCCCAGATTGGATTGTCAAAACAGACGAGACGAGAATTGAGAATGCACCATTTTATCTTCAGAGTACAGAAAAGTGGATTAAGACTGAGAAATGCGATGGCACAAGTTGTACATTTGCAGTTGATAGATTAAAGAAGGACAAGAACAAATTTGATTTTATTGTGTGCAGTAGAAATGTAAGACAGGCTGATAGAGAACAGGCTTGTTATCACGAGTCAAATATTTATTGGGAATTGGCTGATAAATATGACATTGAAAAGATTCTTACACAGTTTGCAACAGAGAATGACTATAACAGAGTTGTGTTACAAGGTGAAGGAGTTGGCTCGGTTCAGGGCAATCCATATAAATTTACAGAGAATAAGTTATTTGTATTCAATCTGATTATTGATGGTACAAGACTTGGAACTGTAGAAATGGCTGATTTCTGTAAGAGTCATGGATTAAAAAGTGTGCCAATTATTGATACGGCTTATGAGTTACCTAAGACTATGGAAGAGATGAAACTTGAAGCTGATGGATATAGTGAGTTAAATCCAAAGGTTAAGAGAGAGGGATTTGTATATCGCAGTATTGATGGGCAGCAGAGTTTTAAAAATGTAAGTCGTGAGTATTTATTAAAACATAACGGATAGGAGTTATTTATGAATAAACCTACATTGTATATCATGTGCGGTTTGAGTGGTAGTGGCAAATCAACCATTGCCACTCAGATTGCTAATGAAAATCCAAATACAATAATCGTATCATCAGATGCAATTCGTGAAGAATTGACTGGTAATTACGAAGACCAGGAACATAATGAAGAAGTATTTAAAATTTTTCATGATAGAATTCGCAAGAATTTAGAGAATAAAAAGAATGTGATTGCTGATGCAACTAATCTGACTATGAAATCTCGCAGAGCAATTATGATGAAAGTGAATGGGTTAAATATCAGAAAAGTGTGTATGATTATTCCAAAGCCTTTTGAACAGTGTAAGATTGATAATAAAAATCGTGAGCATCCTGTTCCTAATGAAGTATTGGATAAACAGATTAGAAGATTTCAGATCCCATTTTACGAAGAAAAATTTGATGAGATTCAGATAAATGTATTTCATAAAGAGAATCGTTTAACTCTTGGAGAAATGTTTTCTATGATGGAAGGGTTTGATCAGAAAAACCCTCATCATACTATGGATTTATATAATCACTCATTTCATACGTATGAGTTATTTAGTAGTAAATGCTATCCAGCAAAATATAATATAGCTGCATTATTACACGATTTTGGAAAAATGTATTGTCAAACATTTGATGAGAATGGCATAGCTCATTACTATGAATATCATGCAATCGGTTCTTATTTAATTTTAGAGAACCTATCAGGTATATTTTACGAAAATATTGGTGACATATGTTTTCTTATCAACTATCATATGATGCCTTTTGGTTGGGATACTGATAAAGCAAGGCAACGTTGGAAAGAAAGATTTGGGGAATATAAGTATAAGATGCTTTTAGATTTCAATGAATGTGATAAAGCGAGGTAAATGTATGTGTAACCGTTGTGATTATAACTCACCTGACAATCGGATATATATTGACCTATTAACAAATGAATACTATTTGGATATTGAAACATCTGAATGAGATGAGTATGATGATGGACTTGTCCATCAGAAAGAATATATTGCGTATTGTCCTTGGTGTGGCAGGGAGTTAGGAGAATAAAATATAAGAGGTGATTTGATGAAATGTAGAGATTGTCCTTATGGAATTGAAGATTTTACGCTAAGAACAGAAATGTATAAATCGGTATATGGTGAATATCCAGATGAAGATAGAGCCAATCAATCAGAACAGTTTGTTTGGTGTGATAAAGTTGGTGGCAAAGTTTATTCTTTTGGTCATTGCAGTGATTGGTATGAGCAAGACGAAGAAAATTATAAGAATCATTCTAAGAAAAAGAGAATAAATAAACGTGAGAGATATTTGAAACATCAGGATCACCTCAGATATTTATATGAAACTGTTGGTGGTTATGATCCAACGCCTGTTAGATATGTGGATGAAATATGGATTAAGGGTTTTGGCTATATTAAAAATCCAAAGCCATATTATCAGAGATTGTATCGTGGTAAGAAAAGTAAATATTTGAAACAGTTATCTAATAGGAAAATACGTAAATATAAAGGTGGGTTGCATAATGGTTATCAGCACATCCATAAATTTTTTGATTGGTGGAATGAATTTTGTTAGGAGAATAAAGAAATGAAGATAGAATTAATCAAATTGAAATTCAATGATATTCATTCATACAAGTATAAATCATTTAAGTATTGTTGTGATGAAATTCAGAATGATAAAGCTATTATATTTACAGGTGAAGATTTGGTTCATAGCGATGATTGTTGGGGTGACGAAAGATACATTCCAAGATTCTGCACTTCACATACAGAAGTCATTACATCGTATGAAGATAAATGGGAGCAAACAGACAATTATCCAATCCAGTTTTGTCCTCATTGCGGCGAAAAGATTGAAATTTCTGTTGTAAATGAGATTGATATGTCGGATAAATATGAAGAATTAACTAAGCAGCGTGATGAATTATGGAAGAGGTGTCAGAGAACAGACCGTAAGAAAGAAGAGAGTAAGTTGAGAAAACAGGTTAGAAAGTTGGATGAACAGATTAACGATTTCTATGAATTAGGTGAGTGGAAAGGAGAATATTAAAATGGCAAATAGATTATTATTTGAGAAAGATGTTATTAGAGCAGTTGATAGTCATACGAATGACGATAATCATTTAGATGATGATATTAGCTGTATTCTTGAAGAATTAAAATCACCAGTCTTTGTAGGTTCAAAAGACGCATTAAATAACTTGAAGGTAGAGAATGAACCAATGAAGAAACAGAGACGAGTATTATTATTCGAGAATGAGAATCTTGACTTAGAGCAGCGTGGAAATAAATATTATCTATCTCTATATGATACTATAGGGAGATTTAAAAAAGAAGTTACTATTGATATGAAAGATGATATTTTGGAAATTTTAAGTAGAGAAGATTGTTATGGAAATATTTAAAAAAGACTATTACAAGGTTGGACTTGGAAATTGTAAGTAAAGGAGATTAAGATGGCAGTATTTAAAAATTTCAAAGATGATGAGTTGATTGTAAGTTGCAAATGTGGCTGCGATGAAGGTATCCACTTTAAGATTCATGATTGTGGAGATGGCGAATATGCTTTTTAACATATACAAACGGTAATTTTTATACACAGCAAAGACCATTTTTTGAGAAGTTGAAGAAGATTTGGGCGATTATTAGAAATAAAGATTTCTATTATTCTGATATTGTGCTTACAAAGGATGATTTTAATGAGTTTAAGGAATGGGTAAACAGAAAGTAGGTTTGATATATGAGAGACGAAGAAACAAGATTGTTATTTCAGGCATTGAGTCAGATTTTAGCCAATCAGGATGACATTAAGAAACATTTAGGACTTAATAGACTTGATTCAGAATATGGTTGGAATGATGAAGATACAATGAAATTATCAAGAGAGTGTTCAGAAACAGCAGATGATTTTGAACATAATGATAATAATTCTAGTAACTATTGGTAAGTAAATTCAGGTTTCCTTTGGTGATAAAGAGAGAATATTTAAACAAGGAGGTATTTAAAAATGTCTAGTTGGACTTATATTCAGGGTACAATAACAGTTCGTCCTATGGGTAGAACACAACCTGAGAAGAGATATATTCTTGAAACAGTGCTAAACCATCTACCAAGAGTGACGGGTTCTGAAGGTGATATGGATGTATATATTATTCAGAAAAATGGTTATAACAGTTCATGCTCATGTGATGAATTTGGTGAAGTGACAAACAACCTGGTAGATAGATATGGCAATAAGAGTCGCAGTAGAGGATGGTTACAAACACAAGATGAATACATTCTTGTTGTAAATGCAGCTTTAAGAGACAGAGAATTTGAAGAAACCTATAGAGAATTTATGAAGTGGTTTGTAAGACTCTGTAAGAGAGTAGGTTGTGAAGATGTTCTTGTAGAAATAAAAGGATATGACAAATCAACTATTATCAAAGACAGAAATGTTCAGAGAAAAAAGTATTCTTGGAAGAGTGTTTTTGATGGCTTATTTGAAGATCCAAACTGGTGTAATGACAGTAAAGATGGATATAAAGAGCTGAACTGGTGTGAATTTATGATGTGGGACAGAGCAAAAGACTCTAACTACCCTATGACTCTTGCTTACAAATGTTTCAACGATGAAGAAAATGATCGGGAAGTTGAGAGAAGAATGAATTATAGATAACTTCACAGGAAAGCAACATATCGTTGGATTTTATGAAAAGAGGTGCTAAATGGATAATTATAAAGTACTTATTGATTCAACCGAACTACAACAGAAAGTATTGGATTATATCGCTTCAGAAGAATTTGATAAAATGGTTGATTCCACGGTGTTTAAAGATAACAATCAGTGTAAAATGGCTATTATTCACGGAATGTCTATTGCGTCTATGTTGACTTGTAGATGTGAACAATTTTATATAAATTTTAAGAAAGAAAAATATGAAGATGATAGCAGACCACAATGCTGCATAGACCACGATAAGTATTTTTCAACATGTGATACTTGTGAGTTTGGAGAATAACAAAAAATTTATAAAGGAGAATATTAAACATGGAAACAATTTTAAGATTATTAGCAGAGAACCCAGAAAGTTTAGGAGAGGTAGTAAAGACATACATTACAAAGTATAAAGAGCCTATATATGATGTTCTGAAGGAACTTATGATCATTGCAAAGGATTATTCTGAGAATACTGAGTATCCTGCAATTCAGGCGAGAACTAAGAAAAATATGTTTGATGCATATATAAATGTTGGATTTACAGAGGATCAGGCATTAGCACTTATGATTAACGACAATATTCAGCTTATGAAGAATATTCAGAAGTCAGTTAATAATACTTCTGTAAAGAAGAGTAAGTAGTGGTTTCGCAGTAAACCAATCTTTCATAGGAAATTTTTAATCATATCTAAGCCATTCGGCTATGGGAATCCCAGTAAACAAGAGAATAAAATATAAGAAAGGTGGTGAAAAGTAGTGCATCCAAGTGATTTTTTTGAAAATTGCTCATTGAGGATTGGAATTGATACGTTTGAAATTTTTGATGAAGATTTGAAAAGAAAATTGAAAAATATTCATCCTAAAAATTTCTTAAAAACAAAAATTACCTTACCTGTTTATAAGATAAATCTATCTTATGTGACAGAAAAAGGAAATTACAAGACAGTTGATAGATATACTGTAATGGATTCTGAGTCAGATGATGAGTATGTAGATTTTTGGATAGATATGTTTATTCAGGATTATAACAAAGATAATCCAAATCATAAAATGATAAAATGTGAAGTCAACAGTATTGAACGAATCTGTGAGGCTGTGCTACCACTTGGTTAGCTTTTCACCATATGTATTTAATGCCTTTGATTAGCAAAGGTTGTCACAATGATTCATAAAACGGATCATTGGTTTATATGAATCGAAAAAGTAATGTGATAGTGACGTAAAAAGACACTCACTAAGTATGGCTTTACCTCATTGAAATGAAATAAATTTCAGTGAGGAAAGTACATATTGGTACAGAAAGCTAATACAATTGAAGAATTATTACAGGATTGTCCTGTAAACTCAATAATAGGAGACAATTTAATAATAGCATGGTCAAAAATTAACAGTCCTAAATATAAAAAAATCGTATGTTCCATTTCAGGTGGATCAGATAGTGATGTAATGTTGGATATTGTTTGGAGATGTGACAAGGATAATAAAGTTACATATGTTTGGTTTGATACTGGCTTGGAGTATCAAGCCACAAAAGACCATTTAAAGTATTTAGAGAATAAATATAATATAGAAATCAAACCATATAAAGCAATTAAACCAATTCCATTATCGTGCAAACAATATGGTCAACCGTTTATAAACAAACAAGCTGCTGAATACATAGATAGACTTCAAAGACATGGTTTTAAATGGGAAGATAAATCGTTTGATGAATTATATAAGGAATATCCTAAGTGTAAAGCTGCTTTGCTATGGTGGTGTAATTTAAAGAAATTGAATGCTTTTAATATTGCAAATAATAAATGGCTTAAAGAGTTTATTATTGAAAATCCACCAACATTTAAAATTTCATCAAAATGTTGTCAGTATGCAAAAAAGGACGTTTCTCATAAATTGATAAAAGAAAATACATATGAATTAAATATAGTTGGTGTGCGAAGAGCAGAAGGTGGTGTTAGAGCCACATCATATAAATCTTGTTTTAGCGAAGGCGATGATGGATGCGATGATTATAGACCTCTATTTTGGTATAAAGATTCTGACAAAATTGATTATGAAAACGCTTATAACGTTGAGCATTCAGATTGTTATGTTGTTTATGCCTTACCAAGAACAGGTTGTGCAGGTTGTCCATTTGGAAGAGATTTTGAGAATGAGCTTGAAATTATTCAAAAGTATGAACCGAAACTTTATAAGGCTGTTAATAATATTTTTGGAGATTCTTACGAATATACAAGGAAGTATCGTGAATTTATAAAGAAAATGAATAAAAAGTAGAGAATAACAAATTGAGAGGTTACGAAAGCCTTGAAAGACAAGGCGTTTAGAATCTCAAAATATAAAAAATTACATATAAAGGAGATTTTTAAATGAAGAACACAAATTGGAAAGTGCCAGTAATTATTGGCGTAGGAGTATTAGCAGTTATTTTGATGATTGTATTTGGTGTACAGAGTTCGCAGAATAAAGCTATTGCACTTGAGGAGCAGGTAAATACAGCGTCATCAGATATTAAGGTACAGGAAAAGCGAAGAGTTGATCTTGTATATAACCTTGCTGATTGCGTAAAACAGTATGACAAACATGAAGCTGATACATTGACAGCAGTTGCAGATGGTCGTGGATCAACAGGAGATATTGAGAATGTAACAACAGCTATTACAGCAGTTGCAGAAGCATATCCTGAGTTGAAGTCCAATGAGAACTATAAGACTCTTATGAATGAGTTATCTATGACTGAAAATCTTATTGCCGAGTATCGCAGCAATTATAATAAGCAGATTAAGGAATATAAGAGATATGTAAGAAAGTTCCCTACAAGACAGCTTCTTGGATTGCTTGGATATGAAGTGCAGGAATATGAGTATCTGGATTACAATGCACCAGTTGATGCTCCACAGGATTTGTTTAAAGAGGATTAGTCTATGAGATATGGTAGAAAAGGTTTTGATTTTGGCGATTTTGAAATAACAAAACGTGAAATTTTGGCTAGTATTTCTATCATTGCAGTTATGATTCTGTTTGGTATTCTGATTTCTTCCAAGATTTCAGAGTACCAAATGGATAAAAATGAGAAATATAACAAGGCTGTTAAGATAGAAAGTCAAGAAATGTTCCAATATGGTATGGATACTAATGTTGGTAATGCGTTTGTATATGGTGATTTGAAAGCAGTTGATACAGTTACATATCCTGAAATTAGTGGAGAATATATGTATGTGGAGAAAGTTAAGGAAAGATATACAAGACATACACGAAAGGTTAGACATACGAGAACGGTAAATGGTAAATCACAAACATACTATACGACAGAAACATATTGGACTTGGGATAAAGTCGGAAGTGAAGACATTAAGTGCAAAGAAATATCGTTTTGTGGAGTAAATTTCACAAGTAATAAAATTGATTTACCTGGTACTGATTATATTGACACTATCAAGGAATCAAGTAATGTGAGATATAAGTATTATGGTGTTGGCACTGAATATAAAGGAACAATTTTTACAGATTTGAAAGATAAAACCATTTCTGATAACACATCATTTTATAATAATTTGACTATTGATGAGACAATAAAGAGATTAGAATCTGATTCCCCAATTATTATTTTCTGGATCTTTTGGGTTATTTTAATCGGTGGAATGGTATTTGGATTCTATTATTTGGATAATAGATGGTTGGATTAGCAAGAATTTTTTCTTTCTTGCGAAGATTGGAGGTAGAGATGAGAAATTTTTATAGTGGTATCAGTAATGACAGAACGCAATTTTTGATAAATATGAATTGGTACAAAGACAATGAAGTAGAAACTTGTTTTAATTTGAGTAAAAATTTTCATGGGTTATGTGAAAAATGTAGTATTGATAAAAACGATTTTGAATTAGTATATTTACAATTTAAATGGGTTGGTAATACATATTACCCACAAGAAAGTGATAAAAGCAAAGGGCAACCAATTAGGGTATATAAAATCAAGATGTAAATAATAAATATATAATTCTGATTAGGAGAATAATATCATGAAAGGTAAATATAAAGGCTGTGACATAGAAGTAGGACTAGATAGCTTGGGTTTATTAACCTTTGCAGTGTTCGATAATGGATACGAAGTGACAAGTGGATTTTCTGATAGTAGTGATTCTGTAAGAGATTATTTCAGTTATATGAAAAGTGTAGTAGATGACTATAAAGAACATCCAGAAGATTACGAATAGGAGAAGTAAAATGAGATTAATTGATGCAGATGCATTTGAGGAGTTTATAAGAAAAAATTGTGCAGACTCACTCGTAGATTTGTGGCGCGAATTAGTACGAAGACAACCAACAGCTTATTATATTGATGGTGTTGTAGGGCAGTTGAAAACGGACTCTTCTGTAAAACTGTATGGAAGTGGCAACAGTAATAATTATCTTATTCCTCTCAAAAAGGCAATTGAGATAGTAAAGGCAGGTGGAACATGTCAATAGGTGATGGAAGAAAAACATATTCAGACAGCACATTAAAGTCTATGGCAAAAGATGAGCTGATTGAAGTTATTCGCTGCTTGGAAAATAATCTCAGAAGTGCTCACGAGATAAATGATATTCAGTATGAGAATTGTAAAAGGTTGTTAAGTGAAGAGAGAAACAAAATTCTTGATGAAGTTTTGCATACTTGTGACATTGAGTGTGGATTATATAGTGGTGATGTTAAGAATTTGACAAGGCACGTTTTGATGAGAGTGTTGGATGGATTGAGAGAATAAATATCTGTGAGGTGATGAAGTGAAATATATAGAACGAAAAGATTATAACAAGGTGATAACAGTTAAACTTGTGATTCCAGGTGGTTGTAATGCGAAATGTCCGTTTTGTTACAATAAAGACAAAGATATGTCGTGTGATAAGCAACAGTTTTTAGATAATTTCATCGAATCACTTGATGATATTATAACAAGAATAGGTGATAAAAGTCCTATATCAGTTGATATAACTGGTGGCGAACCAACTTTAGATCCTGAATATTTATCAAAAGTATTTATCAAATTGAAAGAGTTCAATATTAAATCAAAGGTTCTTAGAGTAACTATGACAACAAATGGTACTCATCTAAAAGAAGTAATCCCATATATGAAAGATGTTGTTGACTATGTAAATATATCAATTCACGATTGGCGACCAATAATTAGAGAAGAAATACTTGGATTTTGTTTCAATGGGATTGACTACAAGGACATGATTCAGCAGCTTAACAATATTGGAATTACAGTATCAGCGTGTGCAGTTATATTTAAGAAAATTCCAAACTTTGTAAAGTGGAGAGACTTCTTTATTGATTGGGCAAAAGATGTAGGGTTTATTGCGGTAAGATTTAGATGCGATGTTTTCTGGAATGATTCTGATGTGTTTGATTCCTATTTAATAGAGTCGATGAATGAAGCTGATAAATTTGATGTTATAGATTATGAAAATACAACAGATTCTCATTGGTGTAGACTTCGCAGAAAAGATAAGATGAGAGTATTTTTCTTGCATGGTGTTTTAGATACTTCAATCAAGACAAAAGGTATTGAATATGTAATAGATACTGATGGTCACTGTTATTGCGATTATTACAGAAGGACAAAAGTAGAAGATTATCAATATGAAGTTGGAAAAATTTATGATGCAGTAAATGATTAAATGGAGGATAAATTAACAGTACGAATGTTCTTTTGGCGATTACATATTCATTTATCCAGATTCTACGTAGGATATTAAAGATGAGGCTGTATCATAAAATAACTGTGTTGCTTCGTACATAGATAAAGTTATTGACAGCCAGTGCCACATTCTTTTATTGAGAAAGAAGAGTAAACCAAATGAGAGTTTGGTAACGATTGAAACAATCATATTGTACAAGCTAGACGAAGATTTAATGATGATGTAACAGCAGAGGATCAGGAAGCTATTGATGCATTTAACAAAAAGTTTGCGAATAAGGAGGATAAAGCAGCGTGATTAAAGGTGATCGAATTAAATTAGTTAAGAAAATGGGGGTGTTTGATAACATTGGTGAGATTTGTGAAGTAACTGATATTCAGGAAGGTGGAGCAACCTGCTTTAAGTTCTGTGAATGTCATCTTGGTTGTATGTCATATGACGAGTATGAAAAGTATTTTTTTGAGAAGGTTGAGACACCTGTAAAGGGGACTTGGAGTAAATGGGGAGTGCCTCTTCCTATAACTTTCTTTGATATTGGAGGCGTTAAAAGGATTATTAATTATCAGTCAAGAACTAATGAGAAAAAGGTGCAAGTAAGATATGGAGAGATTAAAGCAGAAGCTACTTGCTGCAAAGATGATGTTTTTGATTTTGAGAAAGGATTAACACTTGCAAAAAGTCGTTTGATTGTAAAATATCTTGATAATCAGGCTAAGTCGATTGCAAAGGCGATGTAATGAGAAAATAAATATATGGTTGGTAAAGAATTATGTAAAGTACAGTTTATGAAAACCTTTGAAGATTACTATAATTTTGAACAAAAAAACATTATCTTAAATTCAATCAGAGTAGCAGTATTATATGATGATAAACACTTTAAAAATATTCCGTTTGATATTCAAGTAGCAGGTGAAAATGGATTTCGTGTTAAACCATGCTTTTCAAAAGGAAAGTTTCTTATTATGTACGACTATGTGGTGGAAGCATATAAGGTTACAATTCCAGCTAATGCATTTCCTTATCATATAAATGAGAATGGAGATTTTGAAATCTGCATTCCGAGCGCAGAGAATAAATAAGAATGGTGTCAATGGAGGTAAAACAATGGAGAAGTTTTATATTGTAATAAATGAGAAATTCCTCAAAGAGATTGATGATTATAGAAAACATGAGGAAGAAAGAGGAATATTAGTAAATAATTTTTTTCAGAATAAAGGTAGTATTGCTGGAAAAGAATATCATATTAGTGGAGATGGATTTGTAAATCGTCCATTTAAAGAGCATGAGAAACATAATATTAGATTATATATTGCCCATTGCGATGAAAACAATCAGAAATTTGGTAAGGAATTACTAAAACCAACTAAGTTATTCTGCGATTCTAATGTATTAATGAGAAAATTTAGAGCCAATAGCAAAACATTAAAAGAGTTCCAGGATTTGTGCGTTGAAAAAGAAATTGTTATTAATAATCATCCAATTCAAGAAGGAGATTATTTCAAAGAATTACATTTAGGGGGGGATATTCAATTTCAAGATTTGAACATGAGAATAAATTATATTTAAAAATTTCTACAACAAAATATGAAACTATTACACCAGATGATAGTACAGGCTTTATAGAAATTAAAGGCAGTGAATTTTATAAAGCACTTGAAGAATTTGAATCAAAGAATAAATATCGGTTTCCTTGAGAGGTAAAATAATGGAGATTTTAGGAAATAAATTAAAAAGATTTTTTGACATTGTAGATAATCCACCAAATGATGCTGAAATTACATATGCTGGGAATAGATATGAGGTATGGGAAATATCTGAAAACCTATTTAATAAGATGTGTGATATGTCAGAAGATGAATTTGTTAAATTAGCAGGTGAAGAGGCATGGTGGAGACAGTGTAATGGCAGTGTACTTGGTGTTCCTGATACAAAATTCATTATTAGTGGTGAAGAAATGGTAGGTTGGAATACAAGAGGAGAATATGAAAATTTTCAGTATGCTAAATTGACTGATTATCTATGCTATGGAATTGGAGCATCGCAACCTAAAAATGTATGTGCTTGTTGTGTGGATCTTGCAAAATACAATGATATGACAATGGCAAAATTATTTGAAAAGTATGGAGAATAACCTATTAGGGAGGTGTATGACATATCGAAAAATATCCAAGTATCGAAGATGTACCAAATTACTTAGTTGAAGAAATGGAGAATAATAAGGTAAGACAATTTATTGATTTACTTGTCAATGAAGAAGAAACAATCGAAAATGCAGCAAAGGTATCTGGAATTGGCAATATGAAATTGGTCGATGTTTTAAAGACTATTTCAGAGATGGAGTTTGAAAGTATTAAAGCTTTTTCAAGTGCTGTTGCTGGTATGAATAGTATGAAGGAAGCTATTCAGACGGTTAAGGATTTAGATTATGCATTAACAGACTTAAAGAAATCTTCTGAAAAGTAGAGAATATATTGATAGATTGGTATTTATTGGTGAAGAGTAAATAACATGCCATATATAGTGAGCGTAAAGCACAACAAACACTATATATGGTATGGAAATCAAGACCGAATGAAACTGACATTTCTTAAGGAGATAGATTATGAAATACAACATTAAAACAGTAAGAACATTAGTAACAGATAATAAGAAAAGCTTTAGAGTTGGTGAAGATATTGCATTTACGTTATTCAATAAAGTGACAAATCATCATGACCACTACATAGGAAATATTATAGAAATGACAGACACTTCTATTAAAATTTCTAATATTGAAATTGATAGATGTCATGAAGATGGCGAAATGATTATTGACTTAGAAAATATTGAATCCAATAGCTGTAATTATGTGTATTATGATTAAAACAGAGAATATATAGTTGGAGGTGAGAAACAAATGAACTTACAGGAAAATGTAAATAAGTCACTAATGTTATCAAAGGTGGAACAGATGCATGATTTTAGAGGTTGGGCAAGAAAACTTCCTGCTTTTCACTTTGATAAAGAATGGGACGTAACGATTATTCCACCATTTGCAGGTGCGATTGTCAGATTTGTAATTGATTATAACGGAAAGCATGTGTCAGTATATTTTGATGCGTATTCAGAACTCGGATGGATGTATGATAATGATGAGCAGCCAATTCCGTATTTTGAATATTATGATTGCGTAGATGCTCATAGATATTATCTTGATGAGTCAGAACAGATGATGAATGATATTAGGAATTTCTTGAACAGTTAAAGGAGAATAAATAAATGCGTTTTAAAGGAATTGAATTGAAAGAAAATACAGAAGCAGAATTATTAATAGCAATTGAAATTATTGGAATCGAAGATTCAGATGAGCTTGAAGAATATGGAGAAGAATTAGAAGAAACATTAGAAGAAGATATCTTAGATTATGATAATTGTAATCTTTATGTAGAATTGGTAGATGACAATTTGTTAAATGTTCGCTGTGATGATATCACTTTTGATAAAAACGGAGTTGAAGTTTTAACAGATATTTACAATGATATTGTTAGTTCAAATATACAGAATGTCAACATCATGATTAACGTTCATGTAGATGCAGATGAGTGGTTTAAGAGGGAAGATGGGACAGAATATAATGAGGATTCAGTAACACTAGAAGAGTTTTTAAACAATCTTGAGTATTAGATATTTAAATCACTGTTTCATTGGGAAATTTGAGGAGGTGAACATGTTAGTAGTTTTAATGAGTATTCATATAATTGGAGCAATTATTACTATTATTATTCATTGTAGAGACGGAACAATAGAACATGCTTCAAAATATGGAGATGGATTTAGATTTGCAAAACCGTCAGATGTTATATTTCAAGATTGCTTACTATGGGAAATTCAATTGGTAATTCATACGATAATCTTTGTAGAAGATTACATAAACAGTAAATTCAGTAAGCATTTTCATTGAACAGATCGTTCAAAAAATTCCAAAAAATCAAAATTGAATAGAGGATATATGAATGGGTGGAAGAACAGCATACCCTTGGGCTTTTGCACTCAAAAATCACTGTTGAAGATAGATTTTACATAAATTTATTTTCTGTGTTCCGTCCATTTGGGCGTTTATATAGATTGTTTTATTAACAATATTTACATAAATTTTTAATTTTAAGGAGGACAAGTAATTTGGCAAAGACAAAGGAAAGAAAAGCGTTAAAGAAAGGTAAGGCAGCATTTAATCTTATTGGACGTGTAAAAGTAACAGACAAGACATTCAATCTTGACAACAGTTATGATTCTGGTTGGACAGATAATAGTATGTATGTTGGTGTTGATTGTGGCAATGGTAATGTGGTTTATGCAGAGATGCGAAGTGGTTTCTTCCCTGATAAGGATAATGTCATTCGTGCGTATAGCAAGGATGAAAAGGATGATTCAGGAAAGAGTAAGTCAGTAGAGATTGCATGGGAAGATCGTCTTGATGAGTCTTTATATGACAGTATTTCAGATTCTTCTTTCTTAACAGTTGGTGTTGAGAAGGATGTTAAGGATAAGACTGTATATAAGAAGTTCCTTACAGCTTATGACGCAGTTGAATATCTCAATGAGCATCTTGAAGACGGAATGATTGTGAACGTAAAGGGAACAATGGGTTATAGCGAGTACGAAGGGAATGTATCTACAAAGAAGGAAATTACATCTATTGTTCTTTCAAAGGTTGATGATGAAGCAGATTTCAAGGCTACATTCTCACAGACAATCCTTGTAGATTCTAAGAGTATTGGAAAGAAAAATGAGGACAAGGGGACTATGGAGCTTTCTGCATATGTTGTTGATTATGTTGGCAAGCCTAAGATTGATGGAGAAAAGGTTGAGGTTAAGAAGAATGTTACATTCCCTAAGACATTTGAGGTTGCTATCAACGAGAATCCAGAAATTACAGCAAAGATGCTTCAGAGATTTTTCAAGCCTAAGAAGGGTAAGATTACTGAAATTACGGTTACAGGAAATTTAGTTGAAGGTGGTTCAGTAGTAAATATCACAGAAGATGACATTCCTGACGATATTAAGGAACTTATCGAAATGGGACTTTATTCAGAGGAAGAGGCTGAAAAGAAGTGTGCCGTAGGAAATGGTAATCGTGAGAGAAGAATGATTATTGTTAAGCCTGATATTACATATGTTGGTGATGGTGATGATAGAAAACCAACTGTAGCATTTGAAGATGGTAAGTATGATGAGGACGACCTTTATTTCTACGAGCAGGCATTACTTGATGCTGGTGCAGAACCAAGTTCAGATAATGATACAGATTCAGAGAGTAAGGAAACTTCATCAGAAGATGATGATCTTCTTGCAATGCTTGAAGGCATGAACTAAAAAATACGCTTACCCTGTTTAATACAGGGTGAGCATTTTATCAAAAGAATATATACATTTTAGGAGGACAAAAAATTGGCATTTAGAAAAGCAAGAGAAGCAAAGATTGGTGGAAAGTTTTTAGCATATGGTTATGAGGGTTCTGGTAAGTCATGGTTTGCTCTTACATTCCCAAAGGTTGCATGTATCGACTCAGAGACAGGTATTGCTCACTATGAGGGCAAGGATATTACATTAGCAAATGGTAAGACTTACAACAATCTTATTTTAGTAGACGACACATCAGATCTTGATGATTTAGAGGATGATATTGACGAAGCAGTAGATTCGGATGAGATTCAGACACTTGACATCGACTCGGAGACTAAGTTCTATGCAACAATGCAGGTTGGAGCTACAGAAGTTGAAGAGAAGAAAGCTCGTAGAAAGGGTGGAGATGTTGATGATACAGTAGTTTCTCAGAGACAGTGGGGACGTATTAAGATTATTAACATGAAGCTTCAGCAGGCTAAGATTGATCTTTCTGCAAAGGGTAAGCATGTTGTGTCAGTTGCACAGGCAACAGAAGTATATGAAGGAACAGGTGATAACCGTAAGTTAGTTGGCATTAAACCTGATATGCATAAGTCAGTTAAATTTGATTATGATACAATCCTTGAGTTTTATAAGGAAGAGAATGGTGAGGATGTTCGTTATTTTGCAAAGGTTAAGAAGGACAGAACAAATGTAACTAAGGTTGGACAGATTATTGAGAACCCATCTTATGATATTTGGAAGGATTATTTTGAGTCAATGCATGATCTTGAGACAAATGAGACATCATACAAGAATGACTTAAAGACTTCTACAGATTCTATGGTTGACAAAGCTGAGAAAGCAGAAGAGTTAGCTGCTGAATTTAAAGATGTATTAAAGTCACTCAAGGATAACAAAGATGCTTTGCTCAAAGTAAACAAGCAGATGAAGGATAAGGATGTTTCATTAAAGAATCTTGAAATGCAGTCACCAGATACTCTTACAGAGTTAATTGATTTTGCCAAGTTACAGTTAGCCTAATTAAAATTATACTCCGACAGGTTAATTGCCTGTTGGAGTTTTTAAGAAAGGATGATTTGGTAAATGAGAAATATAAAAAAGAAAGATAATGAGCAGTGGATTGAACTATGTGAGTATGTAAAGAAAGAGATTCTTGAATACGATGATAATATGAAATTTCCACAGTATCTCGCATTAAAGCTACAAGGTATTAAACGTGGCGAACATATAGCGAATAATAATCATGAAGCAAAAGCTAATTATGATGATTACACAATTTTATGTACCTTTAAGTTATGTAAGAGAAAAATTGTTACATATTTACATGAAAATGAAAAGAAAATCAAAGATGAAAAACATAAAATCAATCTTATTATGAAAATGATTGAACCTGAAATCAACGATGTATATTTGAGATTGCAGAATGTTAAAAAGACTGAGGAGAGAGTTGAATCTAAGGACTTCAATAATCAGAGTAATGAGAATGCTGGATATATAAAAAAGACTAAAGAGACAAGTGACAGAATGAAGAAACTGTTTTGAGGAGGTACTAATTGGCTGAGAAAAAAGAGAATAAAAAATTAACTCCTTATCAGGAAGAAGTATTAAAATGTGCAAAACAGATTCGAGAATACAAGATAATAGCAGAAGCTAATATAGTTGCTATTTTATATAAACAACCAGAATTAATTTTTGATTATACATTGCAGCTTGAAGATTTTAGTGAAAATACATGGCGAGTCTATTGGCAGATTGCAAATGACATTATTGTAGTAGAAAAGAAATCAGTATTGGATGATATGACTGTTGGTTTATATCTTGAAAAGCATCAAAAACTTAAAAAGGAATATGAGGATTATGGTGGATATGAAACGATTGATAAAGCCAAAGAGTATGTAAACATCAACAATATGGATGGATATGTCAAAGAGCTATACAAGTGGAAAACAGTTTTGGAGATGTTAAAAAATGGATTCCCTGTAAATAATCGTATCAATGAATTCTGTGATATGTCTTTAGATGAAATATATGAAGAATATGAAGCAATGTTAAATCATATTTTTATCAATGCAGACGATGATGTGCAGTCATATTCATTGGCTGATGGCATTTATGATTTAATTGATGAGTTAGATGCTGGTGCAGCAGTTGGACTTCCATACAATAATATGGACATTCTTAATAAAGAAACTGGTGGTCAGTTACCTGGTAATATTACATTGATTGGTGGATTATCTAATATGGGCAAAACTACACTAACAAGATCAATGTTGATTCCAAGCACAATAAAATATGAAGAAAGACTTGTTATTTGTGTCAACGAAGAGGGAAAAAAGAAATGGCAGAGAGAGTTGTTGGTGTGGACTGCAAATAATATTTACAAACAAGATTTGCAAAAATTCGTTGTTAGAGATGGTAAATATTCTAGCGAAGTTAAAGATTTGTTAAGAAAGTGTGCAGATTGGATTACTGAAAAAGCTGAGAATAACATGCTTATAATAGTTCCATTCAAAAGATACAAAACTCAGAAATTCATAAAAGTTCTAAAGAAATATGCAAACCTTGGTGTTAAGTATTTCATTCTTGATACATATAAAGCCGATTCAGGTAGTCGTTCCGACAAGATGTGGTTAGATATGCAACAGAATATGGTTGATATTTACGATACTGTGAAGTGTAAAGAAGAGGGTGGTTTGGAAGTTCATGTAACTATTACATTCCAGTTGGCAAAATCTTCAGCACGTCAGAGATTTTATAGTCAAGATAATATTGGTATGGCAAAAAGTATTGTCGATCCTGCGAGTACATGTTTAATGTTGAGAGATGTATTTGAAGATGAGTATACAGGTGAGAAAAATGCTTTAAAGGTATATAGATTTGATGGAAAAAACAATAAATCAAAAATACCTGTCAAACTGGACGAAGGCAAACATTATCAGCTTATATTCATTTGTAAAAACCGTGAGGGTGCTGCAAGTAGTATACAGATTGTATGTGAGCATGATATGAGTAGAAATATACTGAAAGAAGTTGGTTTTACTTCTGTCCCAGTTGATTTTTAAATTTGTGATGGAGGCGGTGAGCGTGTATTAATGCAGATGAATTAAAAGAATACATTATAGAGAATAATTGTATAGAACAGATTTTATTATCGTTGGAATGTCATGGACTACACGAATATCCTACTGAATGGAGAGCCGCCTTGCCACAAGGTAATAATAAAACTGCGATATGTGTAAAGAAAGATACATTATCAGTGGCGATTAGAAGTTCGGAAGAAAATAAGCGTGGAGATATTTTTACATTGGTTATGACAATAAAAGGTATATCTTTTGGAAAAGCTAATAAATATCTCCACAATATTTTAGGTTTGAAATATTCATATAGTAAGAGTGACAACAAAGATAATAAGAAAGATCCATTAGCAATCTTCAAAAAGGTGAAACGCCAAAGATACACAATTGATAAAGGTGTTCCAGTGTATGATGATTCATGTATGAAAGAATATATTGATTTGCCATATATTGATTGGATTCGTGAAGGCGTTATGCCTTTTGCATGTAAAAGATTTAATATTGGATATTCATATGATAGAAAACGAATTGTCATTCCTGAACGAAAGTGGGATGGAGATGACAATGAATATATAGGTATCAGTGGGAGAACTACTGTACCAAATTATGAGATGTTTGATATTCCGAAGTTTTTTAAGTTATCCAAAACATATCCAAAAGGAATAAATGTATATGGGTTAAATGAGAATTATCAAACAATTCAAGAGGCTGGTTATGCAGTCGTTTTGGAAGCGCAGAAATCGGTGCTTAAAAGGTATTCACGAAAAGATGGTACGGCTGTTGCAATAGGAAATTGTGAGCTTACAGAAGAACAAGTTAGGATACTGATTAGTTTAAATGTAGAAATTGTAGTGGCTTTAGATGAAGGAATTGATATAAACCATATTAGACAGGAATGTGATAAATTTTATCCTATTAGAAAAGTAAGTTACATATATGATCGTTGGGATTTGATTAAGAAAGGTAGTAAAGACAGTCCTGCTGATATGCCAAATAAAGTATACAACTTCCTTCTCAAGCATCGTGTTTTATATGATGAGTCAGAAAGGAGAAAGTTAAGAGATTGGCAAGAAAGACAAGTAAAGAATTAACAGAAATTTGTAACAAGTTTGGTGTTGATACATTATGGTCATGGTCAAGGTATCATTGTTACAAACAAGATAGATGGGAATATTTTTTGAAATACATCCTACACAAAAAAGAAGATAGAACAAATAGTATTTATTGTGTATCCGGTGGTAATGTACATGATATTATTGAGCAGCTATATACTGGCAAAATTAAATATGAGGATATGCCAGATTTATATGAAGATAGCTTATTTACAATGAATTGTGCAGAACTCAAATACAATCGCAGTGATTCTGATAAAAATGATGCAATAGCAAATAAATATGAAAATTGCATTAGACATTTCTTTAAAAATCATAATCTGATTACTTTTCCACATAAAGTTGAGCATTTTATTACAATTAAAATTTCTGATGATATTTATATGCAAGGATATATTGACATGCTTTATATCGAGTCGTACAAAGATGAAAATGGCAATGAGAAAAAACGTGTACATATTGTAGATTGGAAGACATCTACACGTTATCAAGGCACAAAAATTGACGCTGAATGTGGTCAGTTGGTTATTTATGCTGAAGGTATTAGACAAGCATTAAATATTCCATTGGAAGATATTGTATGCGAATGGAATTTCTTAAAATATGTCACAGTTACCATTGAACAGAAAAATGGTAAGAAAAAAGATAGATATATAGAAAGAAATTCTATAGGCGAAAGTCTTGTCAATACGGCAAAGATGTGGCTGAAAAATTTCGGATATGAAGATGATATTGATAAATATGTTGATGAGATGGTGTTAAACAACAATATTGATTGCTTACCAGATGAGGTTAGAGAAAAATTCGAAATTCATGATTGTTATGTACAAGTACCTCTAACAGAAGAAAAAATTAACGATTTAAAAGAAGACATTATCAATACAGTCGAAGAAATTAACTCTAAAGAGAGAGAATATAAGAATAGTGAAGATGAAAATATCTTTTGGCAAGAAGTGACAGATGCTGATGAATTTAGATTGGCAACCCTCTCAGGATATTCTAGGTCGTTGCATAAACCATATGACCAGTATCTGAAGGAGAAGGAATTGTTTAAAGAAGAAACTGAATCTGATTCTGATGCAGACGAAGATGATTTATTGGCATTTGTGAATAGTTTATAGATATAGGTAGGTGAGAAGTTGAGTAATTTAACAGTATTACATTTACATAGTATGGATTCTAACCCATATAGCGGTCTTGAAGTTGACTCAATCACCCCTTTTCAAGCTTATATTGACAAAGCAAAATCAGAAGGAATGAAAGCCATTGCTTTTACAGAGCATGGCGCAGTCCTTCATAATGTTGCAAAAAGACAGGCATGTGAAAAGGCTGGGTTGAAATATATTAATGCAGAAGAATTCTATGTAACAGAAAAAATTGATATGGATAATCTGCAAAGAGACAATTATCATTGTTGCTTATACGCAAAGAATTATGATGGAGTATTAGAACTTAATAAACTTTCTTCTGATTCATTTAATCGTAATGATGGTCATTTTTATTATAATCCACGAATTACCTTAGAGGAACTTGAGAATACATCAGATAATATTTTAGTATTAACAGCTTGTGTTGCAGGCATGTTATGCAAAGGAACGAAAGAAGTACAGGAAAGATTTCTGAAATTCCTTATTAAAAATAAGCATAGATGTTGGTTGGAAATACAGCCACATAATTTTGACGTTCAGATTTTTTACAATCAGTATTTGTATAGAATTGCTCAGAAATATGGAATGAAGCTTATTGCTACAAACGATGTACATGCTATTGATAAGGATCATATGATGGGTAGAGCAGTGATGCAGAAATCAAAAAATGTTAATTTCCATGACGAGGATGCGTGTGATTTATCATGGAAATCTTATGATGATATGGTTACTGCCTTTGAATTACAGAATGCATTACCAAAATCAATTTATCTTGATGCAATCGAAGAAACAAATAGATTTGCAGATAATATTGAATCATATGAATTAGATTATAGTAATAAATATCCAAGATTATATCCTGATGCTGAGAAAGAATTTAAGGTACGAATAGTTCAAGGTGTAAAAGAACGTGGAATAAGCAAACTCCCAAATTATAAAACAGAGTATATTCCAAGGATACAGGAAGAGTTAGAAACATACAAACATAATGACGCTATTGATTTTATGTTACTCGATTCAGATTACAAGAATTGGCTGCTGAAAAATAATATGCACTATGGATGTTCAAGAGGTTCTGTATCTGGTAGTGAGATTGCATATTTGATTAAATGTACTGATGTTGATTCAGTTAAATATAAGCTTAACTTCTCACGTTTTATGAATCCTGAAAGAATGTCATTGGCTGATGTAGATACTGATATTTACGCAGAAGATAGATATAAAGTGCGTGAGTATCTATTTAATAAGGAAGGTTTGTATTGTTGCAACATTATTACTTTTAATACAATTCAGTTAAAAGCAGCAATAAAAGATGTCGGTAGAGCATATGGAATGACTCCTGATCAAACACAAGAATTATCAAATATGGTAGAAACTGATGATAAAGGCAAAGATTATATGCCAGAAAAAATCAGAGAACAATATCCAGAAATGTTTAAATATGTTGATATGGTAATTGGCACGATTACATCACTTGGCAGACATGCAGCAGGAATTGTTTGTAGTCCTACAGATATAAGATATGATTTTGGAACATTGTCTATTACATCAGATCCACGTCCTGTAAGTCAGATTGACATGCACGAAATTGATTCTTTGAATTATGTAAAACTAGATTTGTTAGGATTAAATGCTGTTGGACTAATTGATGGTGCTTGCAAACTTGCAGGTATAGATTATTTAACACCTGATAAAGTTAATTTCTCGGATGAAAATGTTATTAACTCAATAGCAGAAGATACAACCTTAATATTCCAGTTTGAAAGTGGTTTTGCAAGTGATTCATTAAAAAGAACACTTAGTAAGGAAACTTTGGAGAATATTAAAGCACAGAATGATAATATCTCATATCTTGATGTAATGGCTATGGTTAGTGGTGCTATTAGACCAGCAGGTGAATCTTATAGAGAACAGTTATTTAATGGTATTTACAAGGACAATGGCAATGAAGCACTTAATGAGTTTTTAAAACCTACACTTGGTTATTTAGTATATCAGGAACAGATTATTGATTTCTTACATGATTTCTGTGGCTTTACTATGGGACAAGCAGATATTGTCCGTAGACATTTTGCTAAGAAAACAGGTACTGAAGCAGATATACCTATTATTGAAAATGGTGGATATATGGTAGATATTCACGGTAATAAAGATGATAGATATATTCCAGGATTTATTGCAATTGCACAAGAGAAGTATGGAATGACAGAAGCTGAGGCAAAAGAAACTATAAAATCATTCTTGATAGTAATCGAAGATGCATCTAATTATTTATTTTCACGAAATCATTCCGTTCCATATAGTATGATAGGTCTATTTATTGGATGGTTAAGGTATTACCATAAGATTGAGCTATTAACATCAGCATTAAATGTTTATGTAGACAATAATGAAAAAATGTCAAATATCAAAGAATATATCAAATCACAGGGAATAGAAATCAAAGGAATAAAATTTGGCAAATCCAAAGCACAGTATTTTATGGATAAAGACGAAAATGCCATTTATCAAGGAATCTCTTCTATAAAATATTGTAATGATCAGATCGCAGACGAATTATATGAATTGTCTAAAAATCATTATGATAATTTTGTCGATTTACTTTCTGATATTATATCAAAAACATCTGTGGATGATAGACAATTACATATTCTTACAACACTAAATTTCTTTTCTGAGTTTGGCAAGAATAAATATTTACTATCAATCATTGATATGTACAATTTGTTAGGAAAATGCAAGACATTGAAAAAAGATAAAATTGCATCACTGAACATTAGAGAAGAAGATGTAAGAAAATGTGCAGAAAAAGAGACACCTAAACAGTATAGTAATGTTGATAAAGACAAACTTGTTAAACTTATGATAAGCGGTTTAGAGAATAAGCCATTATCAATAAAAGAACAGATTGTATATGAACAAGAGTATCTTGGAAACATAATGTATAAAAATCCGAAAGCACCAAAAGATATGTATTATGTTCTTGAGTGTAAGTTCTATAAGGATAAAACAAAACCGTACCTTATGCTTTATAACATGAGAGATGGTGAATATCTTAAAACAAAAATCACTTCTGGAAAGTCATTCATTGAATCCCCATTTATAGTAGGTAATGTCATCAATGTAAAAGAATTTGGTGAGAGAAATAAAATGAAGAAGGTTGGTGGCGATTGGATTAAAACAGATGAAAAAGAGAGAATAGTAAAGAAGTGGGACGTATATTAGAAGGAGATGTAAAGTTGGATAAAATAATTGAGTTTAAATGTGTACCAGAAAGACCTGTATATAATTCTACTGACTTCAAAATATATGGCGTTTCTGTCAATTCATTTGAATATCCTGATGTACAGATTGGCAAATATGGCACAGCAACTATTAAAGGTAATATTTCAGAACTTAATCTTGGAGTTGATTACATTGTAAAAGCAAAGGAGGTATCCGATTCTCATGGAGTCGGATACGATGTAATCAATATTAAAAGAGAGAAACCTACTACATTAGTTGCGACACGAAATTTCTTATATGAAATTCTTACACCAAATCAGACAGATGTGTTATTAGAAGCATATCCAGACATCGTAGATAGAATAATGAATAACAGATTAGATGACATTGATTTATCAAGAACAAAAGGTATTAAAGATTATACATTCAATGTTATTAAGAATAAAGTCATAGAGAATTTCAAATTGGCTGAAATTGTAGAAGAATTCAGAGGATTATTTAATCTTTCAACAGTAAAAAAACTGTATGACAAATATACTTCTGTTGACAAAATCAAGGAAGTTATTAGAGAAGAACCATATCAGTGTCTTTGTAGGTTAGGAGGGATTGGTTTTAAAACGGCTGATTCTCTATTGTTGACATTGGATAAGGATAGTAAAGAATGTCAGAAGAATGGGAAAAAACCAGTTTTGTTCTTTGGATTTGATCTTATAACATCATATCAGAGAGCGAAAGCTTGTGTAGATTATCTACTTGATGAGAATGAAAATAATGGTAATACATATATGCATGTTGGTGATTTGAAGAAACAGTTTGATGTATTAGTACCAGAAGCAAAAAGCAATTTGCCACTTATTCTTAAAGGTGATAATGATGTAATATTCGATAGAGAATTATTAAGTGTATGTAAGAAAGAAACATACGAAACAGAGAAATATATAGCAGAGAGAATAAAAGAAGGATTACAGATACATACAAAATGGGAGTGCGATTGTTCAAAGTTTCAGGAACTTGATGGTTTTAAACTAACTGAGAATCAGTGTAAAACATCACAATATATGTGTGAAAATAACATTGTTCTTCTTGTTGGATATGGTGGCAGTGGTAAATCTTCAAGTACACAAGCATTTGTAAATATGTTAAATGCTTATAATAAAAGACATTTACTTTTAGCACCAACTGGTAGAGCTGCAAAGGTACTGTCGGGTTTTACAAATGAAAATGCTATGACAATTCACAGAGGTCTTATGTATATGCCACCTGCTGATTGGGGATTTAATGAAGAGAATAAATTACCATATGATGTAGTAATTGTGGATGAGTTTTCGATGGTAGACATTTTCTTATTTAGGAAATTGCTTGAAGCTATAGATTTTGAAAAAACAAAATTACTTCTTATTGGTGATGATGCACAGATTCCTTCTGTTGGTGCTGGTAATGTACTTTATGATTTGTTGAAATGTGAGGATATTCCTACTATTACACTTGATAAGGTATTCCGTTATGGTAAAGGTGGTTTATCTACTGTTGCTACAGATACACGAACTGGTACTGAATATTTAGATAAAACCAAAACAGGTATGCAAGTGTTTGGTGAAGATCAGTCATATATATTTATGCCGATTCTTCAAGATAAACTTGTTGGATATACTGTAAAACTTTATCAGACATTATTATCCAAAGGATATTCTGTTGATGATATTGCAGTATTGTCTTGCTATAACGTAGGTGATTATGGAACAGTAGCATTAAATAAGAAGATACAAAACGCTGTTAATTCTAATCCAAAAGCGAAAATTACATTTGGAGATACAGAATTTAGATTGAATGACATTGTAATGAACTATGCTAATGATTACAAAGCAATAATCTATAATGAGGAATATATTGATGATAAAAATACAACATTTATTGCTAATGGTGAATCTGGTAGAGTTGTAAAAATTCTAAAAGATGCAATGGTTGTTGATTATGATGGAACGCTTATCTATATCCCAAAAAGTTCTATGAAAAATATTCGATTGGCTTATGCTATCAGCACACACAAATCTCAGGGTGGTCAGTTCAGGGTGGTTGTTTTAATTACACCTAAAGCCCACACATTCATGTTGAATTCCAATTTGTTATATGTAGGAGAAAGTAGAGCAAAAGAAAAATGTTATCACCTTGGAGAGATTCGTACAGTAAATAATGCACTTAAAAAGAAGGAAAATTTTGATAGAAAAACAATGCTTCAGATATTTATGAAAGCAGAATAACTGTAGAGAATAATACAGTAGAGGATTTCTGGAATGCCCATAAATAGGACGTTTCAGAGACTCAAAAAGCCAAGGAAAGACGGATTTCAAAATATATTAAAATGAAGAAGATAAATTATAAGTCGTCTTCATCCTCTTCATTATCTCTATGATATTCATCAATCAAAGAATACTCATCGTCACATTCTGGACACACTACATCAAAATCGCCATCTGGTAATAACCCAATATGACCGCAACTTCTACAAACAAGTTCATCATAATCAATTAAAGACATTTTATACCCTCCTAGTATTTTAGATTTAATTAATATTTTAACATCTTATACATACATAGTCAATATAAAGAAAGGTAGATATTATATGGAAACAATCGTAATAAATTTATTTGGAGAACCATCAGCAGGTAAAAGTACATGCGCTATGGACATCACGGCACAATTAAAAAGAAATGGTATCAATGCAGAATATGTTTCAGAGTTTGCCAAGGATAAGGTATATGAAAATAATGGTGAGGTATTTAAACATCAAGAATATTTATTTGGTAAACAATCATTCAAGATGGGTAGAGTTAAGAATAAAGTGCAAGTTATGGTAGTTGATTCCCCATTGATCTTATGTGCTGTATATAACAGCGATAAAGTGTTAGGAGAAGATTTTAATAAGACTGTACTGAATGTGTTTAATTCATACAATAATAGAAATTATCTACTCACAAGACATCACTCTTATGAGAATGAAGGAAGATTCCAGAATGAAGACGAAGCAAAAGAAGTAAGAAAAGAAATTATTGATAAGTTAAATCAGTACAGTATCAAATATGAAGAGATTGCTTCAACAGAATCAAATTGTGGATACATAGTAGAAGAAATTATGGAGGAAATTAGAAATGAACAGTAAAGGACATTTATTTATTAGTTTAGGAAAATCAGCAATCAGAGTAATTGGTGGAATTGTAACATTAGTGAATGGTTCGATTATTCCATTAGCAGTAGGAATTATTGTTGCTGAAGTTGGTGGTGTATTAGAAGAATTGGTTGATGAAAGATAACAAGAATCCATTATTTCATGTGGATATTAGGAGGTAGATAATGAAAGCAATTTTACAGTATACGGATTGTATGCGTGACGATAAGAATGTTTTTGGAGTATTAGCTTTGAACAATGTAGAAGTAATTAAAACGAAACAGGGAATGTCTATTTATCCACTTGTTACAATTAGAGTCAAAGATACAGATACACTCAACAAAATTCTAAAACAACTAAATGAAAAATCGCATTACGGGGTTAGGATTGCAAAAGTGAAATCAGATAAATCATTTATTGAGAGATTGAAGATGTTATTTGAATAAATTCATAGGAAACTAAACTTTCATTAGAATAGTGGTGATTGAAATGAAGAAAATATTAAAATCAATAATGCTTACATTGTTATGGTTTCTGCTAATTACAATGGTTTGTATTGCTGTTAGAGGAATTGTTTACATACTCGGCTTATTAATTGGAGAAACCATGGCAGTGTTATTGATAACTATATTGTTACTAATATTCATAGCAATATTTATTTATAAAGAATTTTTATAGGAGGATTAAATGGGAACAATTACAATTTTACCAGAAACAACAAAGAATCCTATTACACTAATGGGAATGAGGGCTGGCACATGTTGGAATGCCAATATAACAGATAACGAGAAAAATTATAAGCGTGGTCTTGACTGTATTAAATCTGGACATGGACGAGTTATGGAATTTGTAAATGTGGAAATGATTATTGATGGATATTCAGCGAAGGTTTTGAGGGAATATTACACTCATATAGGTGGTTCACCTTCTCGTTTACAGGCGAGTACAAGGTATATCAATTATTCTAAAGGAAGTGGATTTACTTATGTGACCCCAAAATCTATAGAAAAAAACGAAGCAAAAACTGCATGGGATGCATGGATGCATACTTTAAATGATGCAATTAAAACTCTTATAGCAGAATACGATGTTCCAGTTGAAGATGCAACTATGTTACTTCCATTGGCTTACTCTTCTAAAATGGTGGACAAGCGAAATCTTAGAAATCTTGTTGATATGAGCAGACAACGTATGTGTAGTAGAGCATATTGGGAATATAGAGAGCTTTTCAATGATATTTGCAATGCATTGAGAAAATATTCAGATGAATGGAAGTGGATTGTAGATAATCTTTTCCATGCAAAATGTGATGAAGTTGGATATTGTACAGAAAGTAAGTCTTGTAGCAGAAAGCCAAAGAGACAGTAAATGTTCATTTTATAAGAATTAGAAAGGAGAACAATGAATAGAAATCAGATAGTTGATAGAGTCAATGAACTCAACAAGGCATCAGAAGCTTATTATAATACTGGGCAGACTATTATGAGTGATGCTGAGTTTGATAATAAACTTGAAGAACTCAAACAATGGGAAAAAGAAACTGATATTGTATTATCTAACAGTCCAACACATAACGTTGGTTCAACAGTATTAGACAATATAAAAGAAGTTACTCATAAAACACCAATGCTTTCACTTGAAAAGTGCCACAGCACAGAAGAGATTATTAAATTTGCAAATAATCATAATCTTGTGGCTTCTGTAAAGCTCGATGGTTTAACTGTACGTCTTACTTATAGAGATGGTAATTTAGTTTTAGCAGAATCAAGAGGAAATGGTGTAGTTGGATCTGATGTGACAGAACACGTTAAACAGTTTACTAATGTTCCATTACATATTAATAAGGAAGGAACTTATATAATTGATGGTGAAGCATTAATTAAATTAGATGATTTTGTAGAGATTAACAAAAACGGAGAATATAAGAATAGCCGTAATTTAGCAGCAGGTACATTATCAAATCTTAATACATCAGTAGTAAAAGATAGAAAGCTATCTTGGTATGCTTGGGAAGTCGTAGAAGGTGCTAAAGAGAGCAAGTCATTTACATTTTCACTTATAGAAGCAGAAGAATTGGGATTAGATGTTGTTCCTAATGCTAATCTAGGATATTCGGAAATGGATATAGAAGAAGTTATTGAGTATTGTTTTGATAAAGCAAAAGAATATAATCTTCCTCAAGATGGCGTGGTATTTAAGTTTGATGATGTTGAATATGGAAAATCTCTTGGAAATACAAATCATCATTTTAGAAATGGTATTGCCTATAAAGTGTTTAATGATTCAGTAGAAACAATATTAAAAGATATTGAATGGAGTTGTGGTAAGACTGGAATTTTAACACCTGTAGCAATTTTCAATACGGTAGACATTGATGATAGTGAAGTAAGTCGTGCATCACTTCATAATGTTTCTGTAATGAATGAGATTCTTGGAAGAAGTTGGAAAGGTCAGAAGATCGGCGTTTATAAAGCCAATATGATTATTCCTGCTATAAGGTGGGCAGAGCAATTTGATTCAAGCAAGTTTGACGATTTAGTTTTAGATGTGTCATATATCAATATTCCAGATAAATGCCCTATATGTGGTCAGCCTACTAAGATAGTAAAAGACAATAACTCGGAATTACTTGTATGTACCAATGATAATTGTAAGGGCAAGCTTCTTGGTAAGCTTATACATGCGGCTAGTAAGAATGCACTCAACATTGATGGTCTTTCAGAATCTACCATTGAGAAATTCATTAATATTGGTTGGTTAAATTCCATTAAGGATATTTATTACTTGTCAGCCCATGAAAATGAGATGAAAACTTTGGACGGATTCGGTAAGAAATCAGTAGATAAGCTTCTTGCCTCTATTGAAGAGTCTCGTAATACAAATCTTCAGCGTTTCCTTTATAGTTTATCAATCTCATTACTTGGCAAGTCAGTAAGTATGATGATAGCAGAAGCAGTAGATTATGATTTTAATATATTCATTGATGAAATGACAATTAAAGGTGCAGAATACTTTAGACATTTGCCTGGTGTTGGAGATGCATTAATAAGTTCTTTAAATACTTATTGGAAGAATCATTACTCAGATATACTTCAATTAGCGAATGAATTTACATTTGAAAAATCTAATATAGTCTTAGATGAAATCCCAAATACATTACAAGGTAAAACATTTGTTGTAACTGGCTCAGTACATCATTATAAAAATCGTGATGAATTAAAAGCCGATATAGTTGCTCATGGCGGTACAGTCGTAGGTTCTGTAAGTTCTAAAACATCTTATCTTATTAACAATGATATAAATTCAACTTCATCTAAAAATCAGAAAGCAAAATCACTTAATATTCCAATTATATCAGAAGAACAGTTCCTTTCTATGATCTAATAAATTTTTCATTATAGAAGGGAGGTGACAAAGAAACGTGAATTATATAAACGCAGGTAAACTAAGAAGTTTTCTTGAAAACGTGCCTTCTGATTCTTATGTGGCAGTAGGTACAAGAGAGAATAATGAAATAGAAGAAATTAGACAAGAATCTGGCATTGTTGATATGAATATAAAATCTGTCGGATTTGATACTAATGGTTCTAATGAAGTATATATCAAATTATATACAAACAAATATGATGGAAGTGGGTGTTTAAGATTTACAAGATAAGCAATATGGCTATATCTCTCGTATTAGCAAGCACGCTTGTCGCCCCTTTGAGGGCAGAAAACATACAAGCTATAACTGCTAATGCAGCACAGATTAACTATTATGAATCGCATTTTTATGTAAAAACCAGAGAAAAAATGCTTCAACGACAACTAGAAATGAATAAATGCCAAAAAAATATAGCAACAGAGAATAAAGAAGATGATGATACAACTCCTGTCATTATAGAAGAAACTTATTATATTGATATGGATGTACCAGGAAGTAAACCATTCAAATCATATATGGATGCTAAAATGATAACAAGTAGAAATTCAGCACAATACAAACTTAAATCTGAGTATGAACTTGATGATACTGGTATCTATATAATTGATGGTAGATACGCTTGTGCAGTTGGTTCTTATTACACAACTGAAATTGGAACTAAATTTGATGTTGTTATGAAATCAGGCGAAGTGATTCCTTGTATCCTTGCTGATTGTAAAGCGGATGAACATACCGATAATTTAGGGCAGTATACTATAAGTAATGATTCTATTGTAGAGTTTATTGTTCATAGTCCTACTTTAATCCCTAATATTTCTAATCGTTGGGGTAATACGGGCGATGTATCAACATTGGGCGGTGCATTTGAAGGTGAAATATCTTATATAAGAGTTTATTTTGATTAGGAGAAAATATTATGTTAGAAACAACAGCAGTTGTAAAATTTGGTACTATTCAAAGAGTTAAAGATTTTGTAGAAATAGTATCGAAATATGATGAAGAAATCACAATTAAGACACATAGATATGAAGTTAATGCTAAATCAATTATGGCTATATTTTCACTAAACTTACTAGAATTAGTTAATGTGTGTTTATATTGTGATGATGGTACTGTAACAAATAGATTTGTTAATGACATGAAAGGATTTGCATGATTGTATTAGTGGGGAAAAGTTGTTCGGGCAAGGATAGTGTAGCAAAGATACTATTATCTATGGGTTATCACAAGATTGTTACATATACAACAAGACCAAAGCGTGATAATGAAAGAGATGGTTTTGACTATAATTTTGTAGATAAAACAACATTTATGAATATGGCATATCGAATGGAATTTGCTGAATATAGAGCGTATATTACTGAAAACGGCGTTTGGTATTATGGCAGTAAGATTAGTGATTATACGGACTATAGATATAATAAGAAAGTTATTATTCTTACACTTGAAGGTCTTAAGAGTGTAAGAAGGTTATGTCCTAACATGCCAATCACAGCAATTTATCTTGATGTAAGCAATAGAGAACTCAAGAGAAGAATGATTAATAGAGCAAATATTTCTGGCGAAGACATTAAGGAAGTCAAGAGAAGATATAAAGCTGATAAGAAAGACTTTAAGAAGGTTAAAAAATTTGTAGACTATGTTGTATGTAATCAGAATAAAGATGCTTTGGAAACAGCTTTAATCTGTAAGGAGTTAGATGAGATCAAAGAGTACAATAGAAAAAATAAAAGATAGGATATATTGTGGCAATAGAAAATGCCCTTATATAGAGTGCGTAAGACATAATAAGAATACTCCGTTTAATATACAGTTCTTAAGAGAGAATTATATATTAGACAAGAACGGTGAATGTTCTTATAAGTTATTAGATTGGAGGTAATTATGGAAGATTGTATTGATATGGATAACATCACTTGGGTTGATTGTGTCGAATTATATGAATACAAGAATACAAGAGTAATTATTAACGATGGTAAGATTATTGGATTTGAGGAGGAATAGGTATTGAAGGTAATTAAAAGAGATTGTACAGAAGTCGATTTTGACAAAACAAAAATCTCTAACGCAATTCTCAAGGCAATGAAAAATGGTTCAGGTATTGTAAAGCCTAAGATTGCTGAAGATATTGCTAATGAGATTGAAGAAGAATGCAAGAACAAAGATGAGGTAAGTATCTCTGATATTGAATCAATGGTATATGATAAGTTGATTACTAAAAAACAGAGACTTACCGCAAAAGCATACGAAGGATATAGAAGTATTCGTGAGTTTCAGAGAGAAAATGAGAATACAACAGATGAAGAAATTCACAATCTTGTAGAAGACAAAGATGAATATTGGAAGGATGAAAATGCAAATAAAAATCCTGTATTAAACCCTACCAAAAGAGATTATATTGCTGGATCTGTTAGCACAGATATAACAAAAAGATATTTATTATCTCCTGAAATCATTCAAGCTCATAATGATGGACTAATTCATTTTCATGATGCTGATTATTTCTTACAGCACATGCATAACTGTGGGTTGGTCAATTCTGAAGATATGCTTCAAAATAATACCGTAATTAGCGAAACTCTTATTGAAACGCCACATAGTTTTTCAACTGCTTGCAATATCGAAACACAGGCTATTGCTCAGATTGCCAGTAATCAGTATGGTGGGCAGAGTATTTCTCTAGCACACTTAGCCCCATTTGTTGATGTAAGTAGAAAATCAATTAGAAAAAAAGTAACAGAAGAGTTATTTGATGATGGATTAATTAGTGAATATAATGAAGAACTCGCAGAAGTTGTTCATATCACCAATAAACGGTTAAAAGAAGAAATAGAAAAAGGTGTTCAAACAATCCAGTATCAGTTGGTCACGCTTATGACAACAAATGGACAAGCACCTTTTATCACAATTTTTATGTATCTGAACGAAGCAAAAAACGAACGTGAGAAAGCTGATTTGGCAATGTTAATTGAAGAAATGCTTCGTCAGAGAATTCAAGGGGTAAAAAATGAAGATGGCGTTTACATTGCTCCTGCATTTCCAAAGCTTATTTATGTATTGGAAGAAGATAACATTACAGAAAATTCTAAATATTGGTATCTTACAGAATTAGCTGCTGAATGTACATCTAAGAGACTTGTCCCTGATTACATATCTGAAAAAATGATGCTTGAATTAAAGGGTGATGTCTATACATGTATGGGATGCAGAAGTTTTTTGACCGTTGATAGATTTACAGATAAAGTAGGAAATATTGCAAACGCAAAGAATTTTGATCCGAATAAACATAAATATTATGGACGATTCAATCAGGGTGTTGTAACGATTTCACTTCCAGATATTGCTTTCTCATCTGACGGAGATTTTGATAAGTTTTGGGAAATCTTTGAGGAAAGAACTGAGTTGTGTCATAAAGCACTTAGGGCAAGACACGAGAGATTACTTGGCACATCTTCTGATGTAGCACCTATTTTATGGCAGCATGGAGCATATGCGAGATTAAAGAAACATGAGAAAATTGACAGACTTCTTTATGATGGTTATTCTACAATCTCGCTTGGTTATGCTGGCTTATATGAATGTGTAAAATTTATGATTGGTCATTCTCATTCTGATGAAGGAATTGGCGAAGAATTTGGATTAAAGGTTATGCAGGCGTTAAATGATAAATGTAATCAGTGGAAACAAGCTGAAAACATTGACTATAGTTTGTACGGAACACCATTAGAGTCCACAACTTACAAATTCGCAAAGTGCCTAAAATCTCGTTTCGGTAGCGACATCTTTGAAAAATTAGATGGTTTTGATAGAAATTATATTACTAATTCATATCACATTCCTGTCTTTGAACATATCACGGCATTTGAAAAATTAAGAATCGAATCTAAATTCCAGAAATTAAGTCCAGGAGGAGCAATTTCATATATCGAAGTGCCAAGTATGAGTCATAATATTCCTGCTATATTAGAAGTTATTAAGTTTATTTATAACAACATCATGTATGCAGAGATTAACACAAAGAGTTGTTATTGTGAAAAATGTGGCTTTGATGGTGATATTCCTCTTGTATCAGATGAAAACAATAGACTTAAATGGGAATGTCCTAACTGTGGGAATACTGACAATACAACAATGGATATAGCATTTAGAGTTTGTGGTTATATTGGCACTGCAAAAAATGGTGGTAATCAGGGTAGATATGGTGATATCCATGATCGTGTTTATCATTTGGACGACATGGAATATACGGAGGATTAAATATGAGGTATGCGAGTATACGTAACCTTGATATTAGTAACGGGGCGAATATTGGAGTCGCCCTGTTTGTTCAAGGATGTGACAGAAATCCACACTGTAAAAACTGCTTCAATTCTGAAACATGGGATTTTAATGGTGGAAAAAAGTGGACAGAAAAAACAAAAAATAAATTTATGGAACTCATTGATAGACCGTATATTAAGCGAATTTCCATATTAGGTGGTGAACCACTTGCAGAACAAAATTTAGATGATGTTTTGTCTTTAATCAAGAAAATTCGAGAAAAATATCCAATTTCTCAAAATCCCAATTCAGAAAACATAGGAAAATCAAGGGTTTTAGAAGATGAAAATTCCAAAGAAATCCGTATTTCCTTTCCTGAGAAAACTATCTGGTTATATACAGGATTTGAATGGAATGAAATTATGAATTATAAAATCAAAGCTGATTTATGTGAAAATAATACATCTTTTGAAAAACACATCAAAGAAGATTTATCTATGATAAAAAGAAAGAACATAATTTCTAATGTAGATGTGCTTGTTGACGGAGAATATATAGATGAGCAGAAAGATCTATCATTAAAATTCAGAGGTTCAAAAAACCAAAGAGTCATTGATGTAAAGAAATCTCTCGCTCAGAATAAAATGGTTTTATATTGTGATTAGGAGGAATTATTTATGTCTTATGTAGATATTGCAAATGAAGAATCATCTGGTGTTCAGATTGATGGTGAAGACTATTATGTTGCGTTGCGTAACCTTGAAAACAAGTATGGGTATGATGAAGATATTGCAGCAATAATTAGAATGTGTAGTGTATGGGAAGATAGCTTTCACAAAATGGAAGGACGTTGTAATGAAATTATTAGTGCAACAACTTTATATGAAGCACAAATTAAAACTATATTAGAGAATAAAATAGAGAGTGAATAAAGTAAACTTATGGACAACAATTCTAGCAATAATTATAGGACTTATAATAAGTATAACGCTAAATAAAAGGAAGAATAAATGACTAAAGAAGATGTAAAGAAGGGTATGGTTTTATACTATGCCCGAATATTAAAAGCTGTAGGCATATACGAAGTAAGTGAGTTGCTTATAAGAACAGTAGAAGATGATTATTTTGTTGGTGTTGATAAGCGTGATAAACATGTATATCTATTTTCATACAACAATCTTAACAAATTAATATTTAACGATAGGCAAGAATGTCTGAATACTGTATTAGACAGTGAAAAGAATGCACCTAAAATAAGTAGCGAAAAAGAATATGAAGAATATTAGTAAGGCACAATGATAAAATGATATATGAAATTAAAGATTTAACTAAAATAACAACTTATAGCACTTTGGCTAAAGAGTTAAATGAAACCAATGAAGCATTTTATGAATATGTATCTGATTATATTTTTTCAAAGATAGTAAACTCTCAGATATCGCATAATTTGTTTAAATATGAACGATTTATTCAATTTTTAAAAAGAAGATATTTTAATGATTGTAACAATACAGAATTAATATATACAATTGGACTATGTGTTTCGACAATTGAAATTTGTAAACATCAATATAATCATTTATACAATGAATACAACACAAATAATATAATAAAAGAGTTATTGCAAGATGATAATAAGAAGAAAATAATTCTAAAAATATATAATAACCCTGATATACATTTAATAAAATTAATTAATGATCTTGATATTACGCTTGAAAATGAATCATCCGAAAAACACACATTAATAATAGAACACATTAATACATTAATAGATTTAGGTATGATAATAAATTATAACAAAATTTTATCTGCATCTCCCATATTAGTGCGATATATACAGAATAATAAAGTAAAGGAGTGATTAAGTACGGCAAATTACCTATATGATAAATTTAAAGGAAAATATAGAATACGTGCTCCAATTAATCAAATAACAAATGATTTTAATAGAAAGCTCAATGGCACATTAGAAGATATAGATTGTTACATAGATTGCCAGTTTGGTAATAAAGTATTCTATTATGGACACAATATTTTACAAGCATATATTCCTTCTCTTGGAAGAGGACATAACATTCTTAAAAATCTTGAAGAAACGGACAAATCTTTGATATTTGACATTGAAGAAACGGACGCTGAAATTCTGTTTAAATTCAAATTCATCAACTCTGACAAAATTATCCCATTGTTAAAACCTAAAACAAGTGGTTCTCAGACAAGCCCTTTTTCGCCTAAAAATCTCCCAAAATCTAATTATAAAATCCCAGATGATAAATTGACACAGTATAAACAAATCGTGTCTAAAATTCCTCCTGAGAAGCTTTTAACCCTAAGTAGAATAACCAATTCATTCTTGCAAACTTTAGTTACAAAAAAGAACACTTGGGAGAATATTAAATCAGATATGAGATTAAAATGCCTTAAAGGTAAAGAATATATTTACTGCATTGGTAAGTGGAACGAGTATCTTGTATATCTTAAAAATAACATTAAAAATATGTAGACAATTAAGGAGTAAATTATGTACGAAGTAAGAAAACATGTAACTGATAAGAAACTTAAAGACTATGGCTTTAGATTCAAGTCGGACGGAGATTATACATATAGAACTGTTATATATCAGGACGGGAAAAGACCTGTAATATTCCTGACATTCTATATTAATCTCGAAGAGAGAACATTTAACAGCAGAGTATCTGATACCACAGGCACATATTATCCTTACTATGATGAAGGTCGTCAAGGTGATACTTTGTATAAGATACTTAAGAATTGTATTGAAAAGGAAACAAGAAAATTAGTAAAGGCAGGTATTATAAAGATGATAAGTGTAGAAAACATAAAAGGTACAGTAGTTAATAGCACCACAACAATTAAACTTAAGAAACTTAGAGATAATGTACAGATTCCAACAAGAGGAAGTGAATATGCGGCAGGATATGATTTATACGCTGCTATTACATCTCCTGTGATAATAACACCACATACAACTGTTAAAATTGGTACTGGCATAGCAGTAGAAATTCCTAATGGTTATTTTGGTGCTGTATTCGCAAGAAGTGGGTTAGCAACTAAAGAAGGCTTAAGACCTGCTAATGCAGTAGGTGTAGTAGATAGTGATTATAGGGGTGAATGTATAGTGGCATTACATAATGACTCAGATACCCCTAGAACTGTTACTCCAGGAGAAAGGATAGCTCAGTTGGTTATAATACCTTATCTTCATGTTGATTTTGAAGAAGTGAATGAATTGTCTGATACTGTAAGAGGTGAAGGTGGCTTTGGAAGTACTGGAAAGGCGTGATTATGAAAGAAAAAGTTCCGATTTATCAAAAACAGAACCTTACACTTGAAGAAGCTGCTGAATACTCCAATATTGGAATAAATAGATTAACTATGTTGATTAAAGAACCTACTTGTAATTTTGTATTATATGTAGGAAATAAAAGATTGATAAAAAGAAAATTATTTGATGAATTTATAGAAAATATAAATATGATTTAATGATGTTGAAATTATTACGGTTGAGTGATATTATTTAGGTGTAAGTATATCACTCAATCCTTTGTTTTAATAAAGAAATAAAGGTGATATTTTATGGACAAAAAAGATATTAAAGGAAGAGTATTAAAAGAAGGTGAAGACCAGCTAAAAGATGGTAGGTATCGTTATAGATTTACAGATAAATATGGAAAAAGAAAAGCCATATATTCGTGGAAACTTGTAACTACCGATAAAACTCCTTCTGGCAAAAAAGATGATTTGTGTTTACGTGCAAAAATTAAACAGATAGAAAAAGATCTTAATGACAACATAAACACATATAAAGCTCAGTCAAAAGTTAATGATTTGATTAATATGTACCTAGATACAAAAGTGAACTTAGCAAACAGTACATTAAATAATTATAAAAATATGTATGAGGTGAATATTAAAAATTCTTTGCTAGGTAACATACAGATATGCTCAGTTAAGAAATCTGACATATTAAAATTCTATAAACATTTATATATTGATAAAAAATTGTCAGTTGGTACAATACAATTATATCAAAATCTTTTGTATCCAGCTTTTCAATTAGCTGTCGATGATTCTACAATTAGGCTCAATCCTTGCAAAAATTGTATGAAGGAATATGTTCGTGGTTCGATGGATTCTCCAAGAATTGCTTTAACTAAAGAACAACAAAAAAGGTTATTGTCTTTTGTAAAAAACAACAATATATATAAACGATATTACCCAATGTTTGCAACAATCCTATGTACTGGACTAAGAATTAGTGAAACAATGGGATTAACATGGAACAATATTGATTTTAAAAATCACTATATAACTATTGACCATCAAATATTATATAGAAAAAAAGATGGTACAATCAAGCATTATGCTTCAGTACCTAAGAATAAAAAGACTAGACATATTCCTATGCAAAAAGATATTGAAAAACTCTTACAAAAATATAAAAATGAAACATATTTTATTAGCGTATCTTCAAATATCAATATTGATGGGTACACCAATTTTGTATTTTTGAACAGAGAAGAAGGATTGTTTACCCCTAATACATTAACAAGGACATGTCACCTGTTAAGAGAAAGCTGCAATAAAGAAGAAATTGAAATTGCACAATGGGAAGAAAGAGAACCAGTTCTCATTCCTGATTTCACATTTCACGTTCTCAGACATACGTTTTGTACTAGAATGGCTGAAAATGGGATGGATGTTAAAGTATTGCAAGATATTATGGGACATAGTAATATAGCTGTCACGATGCAGGTCTATAATCATGTAAGTGATGACAGAGCAATTAATGAAATGAATAAAATTCAAAATGTTATAGGATTATAAAAATAACCCAATAGAAAATTTAACCCAATAGAAAATTTAACCCAATATTTAACCCAATTAAGTTGCATTTTATATAGAGTTATAAAGATTTTTATAAAATAGAATGCTTATTTTATAGGAATATAAAGACTTATATAAACTTATAAAAAGCTCTACAACATACAACAAGAAAGAAATCGTTACTGTAGACTAATTTCTATAGCGTAACTTATTTAATGGGTCTGTCCTTTAGTGGGCAGGCTCATTTTTTATGCCTTTCGGTGTGCGTTTGTAATAAATGAAAGTTCCTAATCTGCCTGGATGGTGGGACGGATACAGCTAAGACCAAAGGCGTTCCTGTTACTGGATATATCGTTTTTGGCTCCTTATTAAGAATATAGGTGAAATACATTCTTAGCATATGCTTTCTTTTAAGCTTTGCTTGCATAAATAGCATTTTAGTAGTATATTTAAAAGGCATAATTTATATAAGGAATGGTATATTTATGATAAAAGTTGCACTTGATGCTATGGGTGGAGATAATGCCCCTGGCGAGATTGTTAAAGGTGCGGTAGATGCCGTAAATACAAGCAAAGAATGTTTTGTATATCTTGTTGGAAAAGAAGATGTTGTTAATAACGAACTTTCCAAATATACTTATAGCAAAGAGCAGATAGAAGTTGTTAATGCTACAGAGGTTATAGAAACAGGTGAGCCACCTGTTATGGCTATAAGACATAAGAAAGATTCATCTTTGGTTAAGGCTCTTAATATGGTTAAGAATAAAGAAGCTGATGCTTTCGTATCAGCAGGAAGTTCTGGTGCTATATTAGTTGGTGGACAGGTTATTGTTGGACGTCTTCCAGGCGTTGAAAGACCACCAATAGGTGCGATTGTTCCTACTGATAAAGGCTGTGTGCTGATAGTTGACAGTGGGGCTAATGTTGATGCCAGACCAGCTTTTCTTGTGCAGTGGGCTAAGATGGGTTCTATATATATGGAGAACTGTCTTGGGATTAAGAAGCCAAGAGTAGCGATAGTTAATGTTGGCCTTGAAGAGGAGAAAGGCAACCAGCTTGTTAAGGAGACATTTCCACTTCTTAAAGCGTGTGATGATATTAACTTTATAGGAAGCATTGAAGCAAGAGAGATACCAAGAAGCGGTGCAGATGTTATCGTGTGTGATGCATTTGTTGGTAATGTTATATTAAAGCTTTACGAGGGTCTTGCTGGTACAATTATATCTAAGATTAAGGGTGCATTTTATTCTAATCTTAAGTCAAAGATTGGAGCAATGCTTGTTAAGGACTCAATTAAGAGTACACTTAAGACTATGGATGCATCAGAGTATGGTGGAGCACCACTTATAGGTCTTAATGGTCTTGTTGTTAAGACACACGGAAGTGCCAAAGCTAAAGAGGTAAAGAATTCAATTCTTCAATGCGTGACATTTTCAAAAAGCAATATTAATGAGCAGATTGTTGAGTCACTTTCGCATATGCCGGAATTAACAGAAGAATAGATATAATATTTATAGTAGTACAAGAATGTACATTATATTTATAAAAGTAGTACAAGAACGGATATTATATTTATAATAGTAATACAAGAATAGATGTTATATTTATAATAAGAATATCAGATTTAGAATTGTGTATAACGCCTGATATATATTGATATTCATATAATTAAGATATCAGGCCAGAATGGAGGATTTATATGGAATTTCAGAAGTTACAGAGAATTATTGCAGATGTACTTAATATAAGCGAGGATAAGATTACTAAAGAATCAGCATTTGTTGATGACCTTAAGGCAGATTCTTTAGATGTATTCCAGATTATAACAGAGATTGAAGACCAGTTCGGTATTCAGATTCCAGACGATGCAATTGAGAATATTGTTACTGTAGGAGATGCAGCAACTCAGATTCAGAATGCACTTGCTAAATAATTAATATAAAGAATATTGGTGTTGATATAGCAGGGGTCTATAATATGTGTCAATAGAGCATTAATTTATAAGTGTGCATATTACACGGATAAATTAATGCTTTTTTATGTAACAGGAAATTTTGATAGAATTCCCTGTTACATATATAGTAATCTGGCAGAATTTTATCTGACTGTATTTTCTTTTTTGAATAAATTGGACATAATTATAAGATTGACACCAGATTGGAGATTGAATGTATAATAAGAATTTATCTGAGTTAATGGATAAAATTAATTATCAGTTTAAAGATATTAATCTTTTAAAAAATGCACTTACTCACAGCTCTTATGCTAATGAGAAGACGATTAAGAAGTATAAGGATAATGAAAGACTTGAGTTCCTTGGTGATGCAGTTCTGGAACTTACATCAAGCGATTACATTTATAAGAATTACAGCAATATGAATGAGGGCCAGATGACAAGACTTCGTGCAAGTATTGTATGTGAACCTACACTTGCTATATGTGCAAGAGCTATTGGAATTGATAATTTCATAATGTTAGGTAAAGGTGAGGAATTAACAGGCGGAAGAAAGAGAGATTCTATAGTATCAGATGCCTGTGAAGCGGTAATAGGAGCAATATATCTGGATGGTGGTTTTGCTAATGCAAAAGAATTCGTTAAATCATTTATTCTTAATGATTTGGAAAGCAAGCAACTCTTTTATGATAGCAAAACTATTTTACAGGAAGTCGTACAGGCGGCACATAAGGAAGTTGTATACGAGATTATAGGAGAATCAGGACCAGAGCACGATAAAGACTTTATTGCAAGTGCGAAGGTCGATGGAATGTTCCACGTTACAGCCAAGGGTCATACCAAGAAGCACGCTGAACAGCACGCGGCATATGAGGCACTTGTGGAATTAAAGAAGCAGGGATATGAATTTCCTATAAGAAAATAGCAAAGGAATTGTATATATGTATTTAAAGAGTATAGAGGTTCAGGGCTTTAAGTCATTTGCCAATAAGATAGTATTTGACTTTCATAACGGAATTACAGGCATTGTAGGTCCTAATGGCTCTGGGAAAAGTAATGTCGCCGATGCTGTAAGATGGGTTCTTGGTGAACAAAGTGCGAAGCAGCTTCGTGGGGCGAAAATGGAAGATGTCATATTTGCAGGAACCCAGAACCGTAAACCTGTTGGTTTTGCGTATGTTGCAATAACACTTGATAATAGTGACCACGCACTTCCTGTTGAATATGATGAAGTTACGGTATCAAGAAGAGTATACCGTTCAGGGGAAAGTGAATACAAGATTAATGGACATACCTGCCGATTAAAAGATGTAACAGAGATGTTCTATGATACAGGTATCGGTAAAGAAGGTTATTCAATTATTGGACAGGGACAGATTGATAAAATCCTTAGTGGTAAACCTGAGGAACGCAGGGAGCTTTTTGATGAGGCGGCAGGTATTGTTAAGTTTAAACGCCGTAAAGCTGCGGCTATCAAGAAGCTTGATAATGAAAGAAATAATCTTGTCCGTGTTAATGATATTTTATCAGAACTTGAAAAGCAGGTTGGCCCATTACAGGTACAGTCTGAGAAAGCAAAGGAATATCTTAATTTAAAGTCAGATTTGAAAAAATATGATGTCAACGCATTTTTATTAGAAACTGACCGTATAAGAAAAGAAATTGCTGAGCTTGATAATAAAATAGAGATTGCTGATAATGATCTGGCTGGCTCAAGAAATGAATATGATGCTACTAAGACAGAATATGAAGAGGCTGAGAACCAGCTTAATGAGCTTAATCTTACAATCGAGCAGACTAATCAGGTATCTTCTGCATTAGAACTTGATAACCAGAAGTTCAAGGGTGAGATTAATCTGTTTGAGGAACAGGTTAAGACATTTAACGCCAACAAGCAGCTTCATTCTGAGAGAATTAATGACATTGAGAAGGATAAGACTGCCAAGACAGCTTCGATTAATGAATTAAAGAAGCAGGCAGAGGCGATTAATACAGAGATTAATGAATATAACACAAAGCTTAATGCCATTAATGAGGAAGCTGAGGCTGTAAAGGCTGAGATAGACGGAATATCAGGACAGATAGAGAACCGTCAGACACTTATATATGATAATTTGACAGAACAGTCATCTATCAAAGCAGAGAACCAGAAGTTCATTACAATGCTTGAACAGCTTGAAATCCGTAAATCGCAGTTAAACAGCAGGATAATAACTGGAAAAAGTGATGAAACAGCACAAAGACAGGTAATAGCTTCTATTACTTCACAGTTAAAAGAATGTGATGTTAATATAAGCAGTATTAATGCTTCAATTGCACAAGCCAATGCCAATGTAACATCTATTAAGGGTGTAATAACTGAGAAGACACAGGAACTTGACAAACTTACCCAGAATTATCATAGAAGCAAGTCAAGACTTGAATCTTTAGTTAATATAACTGAAAGATATGACGGATATGGCAACAGTATCCGTAAGATAATGGAATTAAAGGATAGCAACCCTGGTATTCTTGGTGTTATTGCAGATATTATTAAAGTGGAGAAGCAGTATGAAACTGCTATTGAAACAGCGCTTGGCGGAACAATCCAGAACATAGTTACAGACAAAGAGAATACTGCTAAGGAACTTATTAATTACCTTAAAGTAAATAAGCTTGGCCGTGCAACATTTTTACCACTCAATGCTATTCATTCAAGAAATACATTAGAGAACGATAATTGCATTAATGAGAAGGGTGTTGTTGGAGTTGCCAGCAATCTTGTAAGGGTGTCTTTTGAATATGAAGGACTTGCAAAGTATCTGCTTGGACGTATTCTTGTAGTTGATAATATAGAAAATGCTCTGGTAATTGCAAGAAAGTATAAATATTCATTAAGAATTGTAACACTAGAAGGTGAACAGCTTAATCCGGGTGGTTCAATGACTGGTGGTGCTTTTAAGAATTCAAGCAACCTTCTTGGACGAAGAAGAGAGATTGAAGAACTTAAGACAGAGGTTTCAAGCATAAGCAAGACTATTACAGAAACCAAAGCTTCTATATCAGAGCTTAGAAGTGAAGTCGGTAAGAACAGGGATAATCTTGACCAGTTAAATAAACAGCAAAGAGAGACACACATTAAGAAGAATACTTTAGATGTAACTCTTAAGCAGGCTGATAACAAGTTAAAAGAGATAATTGATGGATATTCAAATGCAGTAAATGAACAGGCTGGAATAGATGCTGAGATATCAAAGGTCAACAGTGATAAACAGCAGGTAAGTGGAAGCCTTAATGTGCTTGACAGCGAGAATGAGGCTTCAAGAAAAGAGATTGAGAACCTTAATAAACTGCTTGAAGAAAAGAAAGCGAATGAGGCGGCAGTATCACTTAAGCTTGAGAATTTAAAGATATCACATTCATCAGTTGAACAGAAAGCTGCATTTATTAATGAAAATATTCAAAGACTTTCTGATGAGATTAATAGTCTTGATAATGAAAAAGAGAGTATTAACGATAAGATAAAACAGACAGCAGAATTAATAAAGACTAAACAGCAGGAAATAACTGATGTTAAGGATAATATTGAAAAGACAGTTAAAGGGCTTGAAGCTAACAACGATAAGCTGTCCAAGCTAAAGGCTGACAAAGAAAAGGTTACTGCAAGCCATAAGGAGTTCTTTAAGAAAAGAGAAACCCTTAATGAGCAGATTATCCTTCTTGAAAAAGAAAGCATGCGTCTTCATAACCAGCACGATAAGCTTGATGAATCTAATGATTCACTTGTTGATTATATGTGGAATGAATATGAACTTACATACAGCTATGCACTGGAATTAAAGAGCGATGAATTAACTAATCTTAATGATTTAAGAAAGCAGATTAATATACTTAAAGCTTCTATTAAGAAACTTGGCGATGTAAATGTTAATGCCATTGAAGAATATAAAGAAGTAAGCGAGCGTTATACTTTCTTAAAGACACAGCACGATGATATGATTGAGGCTGAACAGTCGCTTATGAAGGTTATAACAGAACTTGATAATGGAATGAGAACACAGTTTACTGCCAAATTTGAAGAGATAAAAGTGGAATTTGATAAGGTATTCAAGGAATTATTCGGCGGTGGACGTGGTACAATTGAACTTGTGGAAGATGAAGATATACTTGAAGCGGGCATTATAATTGTATCCCAGCCACCAGGAAAGAAGCTCCAGAATATGATGCAGTTATCAGGTGGAGAAAAGGCTCTTACAGCAATTGCGTTATTATTTGCCATACAGAACTTAAAGCCATCACCATTCTGTCTTCTTGATGAAATTGAAGCTGCACTTGATGATTCTAATGTTGGAAGATATGCTAATTATCTTCATAAGCTTACAAAGCATACACAGTTTATTGTAATTACCCACAGACGTGGAACTATGGCTGCGGCAGACAGATTATATGGTATTACTATGCAGGAGAAGGGTGTATCAACTCTTGTTTCTGTAGACCTTATTGCCAATGATCTGAATGAGCCTAAAGAAAGGAAGAGTTAATATGGGACTTTTTAGTAAACTTAAAGAAGGTCTTACAAAGACCAGAGATAATATCGTGTCGGGCATTGATAATATATTTAATGGCTTTTCTTCAATTGATGATGATTTCTACGAAGAACTTGAAGAGACTCTTATTATGGGAGATATTGGTGTCAGGGCAACTGATGAGATTATTGAAGACCTTAAGGCTAAGGTTAAAGAGAATAAAATAAAAGACCCTAAAGATTGCAAGCAGTTATTGATTGATACAATCAAAGAGAAGATGAACCTTGGGCCCAATGCATATGAATTTGAGAATACTAAGTCAATTGTTATGCTTATTGGTGTTAATGGTGTTGGAAAGACTACCTCTGTAGGAAAGCTTGCAGGCCATTTAAAAGAGCAGAACAAAAAGGTTGTCCTTGCTGCGGCTGATACATTCAGGGCTGCTGCCATTGAACAGCTTACAGAATGGGCTAACAGGGTAGGTGCAGATATAATTGCACAGAATGAGGGCTCTGACCCAGCGGCTGTAATATATGATTCTATAGCAGCGGCAAAAGCAAGGCACGCAGATGTTCTTTTATGTGATACAGCCGGAAGGCTTCAGAATAAGAAAAATCTTATGGAAGAATTACGCAAGATTGACAGAGTTATTGAAAGAGAGTATGCTGATGCGTATAGGGAAAATCTTATAGTCCTTGATGCGACAACTGGTCAGAACGCACTTTCACAGTTACGCGAATTCAATGATGTAACTAATATAACAGGAATTATTCTTACTAAGATGGACGGAACAGCTAAGGGTGGTATCGCCGTTGCTATTCAGGCAGAATTTGGAATACCTGTTAAGTACATTGGTGTAGGTGAGCAGGTTAAGGACTTACAGAAGTTTGACTCAGATACATTTGTCAACGCATTATTTGATACATCAGATAATGAAGAAGATGATGATTAATGTAATATTTTAATTCAATTAATGATATTTTATATTGATAACTAGATTAATGATGTATATTATTACTGATAATAAATTTAATAATATAAAGTAACTATAAGGAGAGTAGATTTACAATGGAAGAATTAACTTTAAAGAAATTTGAAGAAGCTGCTGAGAAAGTAAAGGAAGCTACATTACCAACTAACCTTATATTCAGCGAATATTTCAGCAACCAGACAGGCAATAAAGTATATCTTAAGCCTGAGAATATGCAGTATACAGGTGCTTACAAGGTAAGAGGTGCATATTACAAGATAAGCACAATGTCAGAAGAGGCAAGAAAGAAAGGTCTTATAACAGCATCTGCTGGTAACCACGCACAGGGTGTTGCATTTGCGGCAAAGAAGTATGGCGTAAAGGCTACTGTTGTTATGCCAACAACAACACCACTTATAAAGGTTAACAGAACTAAGGGTTATGGTGCTGAAGTTGTACTTTACGGAGATGTATATGATGAAGCCTGTGAATATGCTCTTAAGTTAGCAGAAGAAAAGGGACTTACATTTGTTCATCCATTTGATGACCTTGATGTTGCTACAGGACAGGGCTCAATTGCTATGGAGATTATTAAAGAACTCCCAACAGTTGATTATATCCTCGTTCCAGTTGGCGGCGGCGGACTTGCAACAGGTGTATCTACACTTGCCAAGCTTCTTAATCCTAATATTAAAGTAATCGGTGTTGAACCAGCCGGTGCTAATTGTCTGCAGGCTTCTTTAAAGAATGGAAAGGTTACAACACTTCCAACTGTCAGCACAATAGCTGATGGTACAGCAGTTAAGACACCGGGTACAAAGGTATTCCCATATCTTCAGAAGAATCTTGATGATATAATAACAGTTCCTGATGAAGACTTAATTGTATCTTTCCTTGATATGGTTGAAAATCATAAAATGATAGTAGAGAACTCAGGTCTTCTTACAGTTGCAGCACTTAAACAGCTTAAGGTTAAAGATAAGAAGGTTGTTTCAATTCTTTCAGGTGGTAATATGGACGTAATAACAATGTCATCTGTTGTTCAGCAGGGTCTTGTTCAGAGAAGCAGAATATTTACTGTATCTGTACTTCTTCCAGATAAGCCGGGTGAACTTGTAAGAGTTGCACAGATAATTGCCAACGCTAATGGTAATGTAATCAAGCTTGATCATAACCAGTTTGTAAGCATTAACAGAAAGGCTACAGTTGAATTGAGAATAACTATTGAAGCTTTCGGACATGAACACAAAGACCAGATTGTATCTGAGCTTGAAAAGAACGGTTTAAGACCACGTCTTGTTAAGGTTAATATCTAATTTATCAAAGTGACACTGATATGTTACGCTGATACATAAAAGTTTTATTTTAACAGGCTTACATAAAATGTATATAATATACAAGTATAGATGTGAAATCAGTTTTGTGGCTGGTTTCACATTTTTTACACACAATTTACATATTTAAACCACTATTTGCCATTATGATAATCGCATAAACAACAAAGGAGATGACTCATATGGTAAAGAATAAATTATTATATGCAACAATAGCAGCTATGTTAATGGGGGCTGTATTTACAGGCTGTTCTAATACTCATAATAACAATACAACAACAGAGAGCCAGAGCATTGTATCACTCGAGGAACTTGCCTCAAGTGCGGATTCAGATTTATCAATCGAATTAGATGATGAAGATAAGGTATCATCATGGGATGATTCATCAGTTTCACATATTACACTTGGAAGCCAGATTAGTTCTGATAGTTCATTGGTTGAAATATCAGGTTCAACAGTTACAATCACTAAAGCAGGAACATATGTTATATCAGGAAATGTAACAGAAGGAAATATAATCGTTAATACGACAGATAAGGGAACTGTAAGATTAATTCTTAATAATGCTTCTATAAGCAATACAACAACAGCACCAATTAAGGTGTTAGATGCCAAGAAAGTTATACTTACACTTGCCGATAACACAACTAATACAATTACAGACAGCAGTCGTTTATCTACAGAAGAAGATTATTCAGCCGCTATATATTCTAAAGAGGATTTAATAATCAATGGAAATGGTACATTAAATGTCAATGCTGGATACCGCAACGGTATTAAGAGTACAGATGACTGCATTATCGTATCTGGTACATTAAACATAACAAGTACTGAGGACGGTATAATCGGTAAAGATCTATGCGGAGTTGTAGCGGGTGATATTAATATTAATGCAGGTTCAGACGGGATTAAGTCAACTTATGATACAGACACAACTAAAGGAAATGTTATCATTGAAGGCGGTAATATAACTATTAAGGCTTCTAATGATGGCATACAGGCTGAAAATATATTTGTTATTAATGATGGTACTATTAATATAAAGACTAATAATGGTGCGGCTGATACAACACAGACACATACAGATAATATGTATATGGGCCGTGGTGGTTTTGGCTTTAATAACAATAAGACAACAACTACCACAGATGATACAGTTGAGAGCAGAAAAGGTATTAAAGCTGGCAATATGCTTATAATCAATGACGGAGACATAACAATAGACTCTGATGATGACTCTGTACATTGCAATTCAGAAATCTATATATATGGCGGTACTATAAATGCAGCTACAGGTGATGACGGAGTACATGCAGATGACCTGCTTACTGTCAATGGTGGAACAATAAATATAACACAGTGCTATGAAGGCATTGAAGCTGATGACATAGTTATTAATGATGGAGATATAAGCGTTGTTTCAAGTGATGACGGCATTAATTCATCTGACGGAAGTATAACAATTAATGGCGGTAATCTTTTGATAAATGCAAGCGGTGACGGACTTGATGCCAATGGCTCCATTATAATAAATGGTGGATATATCGTTGTACTTGGTCCAACCTCGGACGGCGATACAGCAATTGACTATGATGACAGTTGTACAATTAATGGTGGAACAGTTATGGCATTTGGCTCAAGCGGAATGCTTGAAATTCCAAAAGGTGCAAGTAATGGAGCCTGTATAGTTACTGCATTTACATCTGTAAGTGGAGGCAGCAAGTATACATTAAGCGACTCGAATGGCAATGAGATATTATCATATACACCATTAAAGGCTTATGCCGCAGCAATTGTATATTCAGATAAGATAACAACAGGTAATACTTATGACATTACAGCAGGAAGTACTACATTATCAATTGAAGTTACATCTGATGTTACAAGCAATGTTTCAAGCGGTCTTGGCAAAGCTGGTGGAATGAATATGCCTGGCAATGGCGGCTCAGGTATGCCTAATAACGGTTCATCAGATAATGGTATGAATGGTAATTCTAACGGCTCAATGCCAGATATGTCAGGCAATGGAGCACCTGATATGAATGGAAACAGCTCTGGTGATATGCCATCAATGGGAGGCAATTCATCTAACAATAGTGGTAATATGCCTAATATGAATAACGGCAGCTCTAATGGAAATGCACCACAGATGAATAATAGAATGTAATATCCGGATAAATAGTAAATAACCAGATAAATAGTAAATATGTTTTAACACGAATAACCAAGGTGTTTTGTGGTTTAAAAATTAAATCAAAAAATATTAAAAAGTGTCAAGTAAAAAAGCTTGACACTTTTTATTTGCTATGATATTATACTCAAGGCTTATAAATCATTTGAACCAGAAAGTTAAGGTGTGTTGTGGAACGTATTGTAGAACAGACATTATTATATGATTTTTATGGCGAACTGCTTAATGAACATCAGCGCAATGTATATGAAGATGCCGTATTTAACGATTTATCTTTAAGTGAGATTGCTGATGAATATAATATATCAAGACAGGGTGTTCACGACCTTATCAAGAGGGTATCCAATACATTAGAAGGATATGAGTCTAAGCTTCATCTTATTGAGAAATTTATGGATACTAAAGCCAAAGTAACCAAGATAGACGAGCTTGTTGATTCTTATATTGCTTCACCAGATATGAAGCTGATATTAGAGATCAAAGACCTGTCTAACGAAATTATCGAAGATTATTAAACATTTTAGGAGGATATATAATGGCATTTGACAGTCTTTCAGATAAACTTCAAAACATATTTAAGAATCTTCGCGGCAAAGGACGCCTTTCTGAAGCTGACGTAAAGGCAGCACTTAAAGAGGTTAAGATGGCACTGTTAGAAGCTGATGTTAATTTTAAGGTTGTTAAGAACTTTATTAAGTCAGTAGAAGAACGTGCGATTGGTCAGGATGTTATGTCAAGTCTTACACCGGGACAGATGGTTATTAAGATAGTTAATGAAGAGATGATTTCCCTTATGGGCTCTGAGACAACAGAGATTGCTATTAAGCCGGGGAATGAAATTACTGTCATTATGATGGCGGGTCTTCAGGGTGCTGGTAAGACAACTACTACAGCCAAGCTTGCAGGAAAGTTCAAAGCCAAGGGCAAGAAGCCTTTGCTCGTAGCTTGTGATGTATACAGACCAGCAGCTATAGAACAGCTTACTATCAATGGTAATAAGCAGGGCGTTGAAGTATTTTCTATGGGAACAGGACATAACCCTGTAGATATTGCTAAGGCTTCGATAGCACACGCCAAGGAGAATAATTACAACATAGTAATTCTTGATACAGCCGGACGACTTCATATTGATGAGAATATGATGGATGAGCTTATTAATATAAAGAGTGAGGTTAATGTTGACCAGACTATTCTTGTTGTTGATTCTATGACTGGACAGGATGCGGTAAATGTAGCATCTTCATTTAATGAAAAGGTTGGAATTGACGGAGTTATCCTTACTAAGTTAGATGGTGATACAAGAGGTGGTGCAGCACTTTCAATTAAGGCTGTCACAGGTAAGCCTATTCTTTATGTTGGTATGGGAGAGAAACTGTCAGACCTTGAACAGTTCTATCCTGATCGTATGGCATCAAGAATTCTTGGAATGGGTGATGTTCTTACACTCATTGAGAAGGCTGAGGCACAGATTGATGCAGATAAAGCCAAAGAGATGGAAGCTAAGATTAAAAAAGCTGAATTTGATTTTGACGATTTCCTTGAATATATGGGACAGATTCGTAATATGGGTGGTATAGGTTCTATTATGAGTATGCTTCCAGGTATGGGACTTGGCGGTAATATGAAGAATATCCAGATGCCAGATGAAGATGAGGCAGAAGCTAATCTTAAGCGTACAGAAGCAATCATACATTCTATGACTGCTAAGGAACGTAAGAATCCAGATATTCTTAATCCATCAAGAAAGAACAGAATAGCACGAGGAGCTGGTGTTAATATCAGTGAAGTAAACAGGCTTGTTAAACAATTTGAGCAGATGAAGAAGATGATGAAACAGATGCCTGGTATGATGAAAGGTGCTAAAAAGGGACGTTTTAAGTTGCCTTTTTAACATAGATATAATTAATTACAGGAGGTGAAACAATAATGGCAGTAAAGATCAGATTAAAGAGATTAGGTGAGAAGAAGTCTCCTTTCTATAGAATTATCGTAGCAGATTCAAGATCTCCAAGAAATGGTAGATTTATTGACGAAATCGGTACTTATGATCCTAATTACGATCCATGCAAGCTTAACATTGATGCTGAACTTGCTAAGAAGTGGTTATCAAACGGAGCTCAGCCTACAGAAGTAGTTGGAAAGCTTTTCAAGATGGCAGGTATCGAAAAATAAGACTAGTGGAGGTATTTAGCTATGAAACAGTTAGTGGAAGTTATCGCTAAAGCACTAGTTGATAATCCGGATGAGGTTGTAGTAACAGAAACACAGAAAGATAAAGCAATTATCGTAAATTTAAAGGTTGCTTCCTCAGATATTGGTAAGGTAATCGGTAAATCCGGAAGAATTGCAAAGTCTATTAGAGCTGTTGTATCTGCAGCCGCATCGAATACCGACAAAAAGGTTATTGTAGAGATAGACAATTAATGCACTGTTAATGAGCCATTATGCTTAATGTATAAGCATAATGGCTTATTTTGTATATATTTACCAATAGAAAATATGTTCGACATAGTGTATTATATATGTAATTGATGATTATATAATGCCAATAATTATAAAATAATTAATCGCAGGATAATAAGATTATTGCTGCAGCATTATTATATAGATTAATTAAGTAAGATAAAAGTGGGGAAGCATTATGAAGATAATACATTGTGCAGACTTGCACCTTGATTCTAATATGACAAGCAATCTAAGCAGGGAACAGGCTAAGCAGAGAAAAGCTGAGCTTCTTGCTACATTTGAGAGAATGATTGCTTATGCTAAAGATAACTTTGTAAAGGCTGTTATTATTGCAGGGGATTTATATGACAAGAAGAATATATCAGCTAATGCAAGAAATGTTTTTCTGTCCGCAATTAATAACAATCCAGATATAACATTTTATTATCTAAGAGGTAATCACGATGCAGAAAGTCTTTTTATAGATTGTGATACAATACCGGATAATATTAAGATGTTTAATGACAGCTGGACTTCATATAAGATTGAAGCACCAGAGGATAATTCAGTAATTACTATTAATGGTGTGGAATTAACAGCAGATAATTCCAATGTTATATATAACTCACTTGTACTTGACAGTAATAATTATAATATTGTTACTTTGCACGGACAGGAAGCTATGTCATCGTCAAAGGATAAGACTGAGGTAATTTCATTAAAGGAACTTAAGAATAAGGCAATTGATTATCTCGCACTGGGACATATCCATTCATACAAGATGGAACAGCTTGATTCAAGGGGAGTATATTGTTATCCAGGATGCCTTGAAGGACGAGGCTTTGATGAATGTGGTGAACACGGTTTTGTACTTCTTGATATTAAGGATAACAAGCTTGTAGGTAATGAATTTATCAGTGTTTCCTACAGGAATTTGTATGAAGAAGATGTTGATATATCTGAATGTATGAATTCAGTAGAGATGGCAGAAAAAGTAAGAGAGGTTCTTTATAAGAAAGATTATGCGTCTGCAAGCCTTATCAAAATTGTGCTTACAGGACAGATTGATATTAACGCAGAGAAGAACCTTACATATATTACTGAGAATTTTAAGAATGACTATTATTATTTTAAATTATATGACCATACTTCAATAAAAGTAGATTACAGCTCATACCAGTATGACAAGTCATTAAAAGGGGAGTTTGTAAGACTGGTAGAAAGTGACGATACACTTGATGATATTACGAAAGCTTCAATAATAAAGATAGGCATTGATGCGTTATCAGGAGAGGAATTTATATGAAATTAATCAGTTTACATATTGATAATTTTGGACAATTTAATAATTTTGACTATGTATTTGAAGATGGCATTAATCAGATTATAGAAGAAAATGGCTGGGGTAAAAGTACGCTTGCGGCATTTATCAAGGTTATGTTTTTTGGTTTTGATAACACCAGTAAAAGAGATGATTATGTTAATGAAAAAAGGCGGTTTAAGCCTTGGCAGGGCGGCTTATATGGTGGAAGTCTTGCATTTGAGATTGATAATAAGCAGTATACAATATACCGTACCTTTGAAGCTAAAGATAAGGACGATACCTTTAAGCTTGTAGATACTATAACGAAATTAGATTCATTTGATTATACTTCTGATATTGGTAAAGAGATATTTGAAATTGACAGCGATTCTTTTGAAAAAACAGCTTACATTTTTCAGAATAATTGTGAAAGCGGCAGTACAGGCGATATAGCGGCACTTCTTGGCTGTGACGTCGTAGATGATGTAGATGTTAATAATTATGATGAAGTAATCGGACATATGAATGATAAGATTAATTCGCTTAGTCCCAAAAGAAAGACCGGGCAGCTTTACAAGATGAAAGAGGATATTGAACGGCTTAAGGCAAAGCTTATGGGAAAGAATGAGCTTGAACAGGCACTACAACAGACAATTTCATTAATCACTGAACAGAAGAAGGAATATAACAGGCTTGATAAAGAGCAGACGTCTGTTTCAGATATTCTTGATAAAGCTTCCAGACGGAAAGATCTTTTAGCCTTTAAAGAACAATATGATATATATAATTCGCAGCTTGCAGAACGCTATACAGCTTATAAGCAGTATGAGGAAGAATATAGCAAACTTCCGTCTGTTGAAAAGTTAAGTATACAGTTCAGCAACTTAGATGAGCTTAATAAAATATCCATCCAGTTAAAGCACATTGAGTTGAGTTCGTCAGAAAAAGAACGTCTTGACAGCCTTGAAGAGAAACTTTCTAATGTTACAGACAAAGAGATTGATTATTATATTAAAGCATATAATAAAATGTCTTCACTATATCAGGATATTAAAGATACAAGAGCACACCTTACTGCTAATTATGAAGCTGTATATGATAAGCCGGAGAAATCTTCGCCTGCTATTACTATTGCGGCAGCTATTATTGGAATTATATTAATTGCTGCAGGTATTATAATTCCTTCGCTGGCAGTTATTACTTTTTTACTTGGTATTGTATGTATAATGGGAGGTATTGCTTATGGTCTTGTTAACAAAGACCGATACAAGAATAATATGCGTACCTATAATATCCGTAATGAACAATATGATATTATAAAAGAAAAGCTGGATACTCTTACTAAACAGTATAACAAGCTTCAGCACGATATTGATGAATGGATATCAGCGATAGTGCCAGAACATAATATTGATGATACATATTATGAACTTATGCAGTTAAGCCAGCAGAAGAAAGAACTTTCAATGCTTAGGGACAGAGAACTTAAATATAATAAAAGGTTGAAAGAGTATAATGTAACAGCTATAATTGGAAGTATTAATACATTTATGTCTGATTATATGGAACATACCGCAATACCTGATATTCAGGGCTTTGATAATGCTATTAATGAATGTATATCAAAGCTTAACAGTATAAGACAACGGATTAATTATATTGAACAGTACAGAAAGTCTTATATGGATGCTGACAATGCATTTAAGCGTTTCAGGCAGAATAATGTTAATTATGAACAGCAGTTAAGTATGCTTCGTGAACTAGATGATATGCCTGATTATGATATTACTGAACTTAATGCACAGCTTAATAATATAAGGTCTGGTATGGAATTGTGCAGTAATACTATTAACGAATATAACAGCAGGCTTAATTTAAAGGAAAATGAGCTTGATGAGCTGAGTTCGTATGAGAGTCAGTTAAATGGACTTGAAGCAGACTATGAAACACTCCTTGCCAACTATAATAATCTGTTAAAAGCTAAAGATTATCTTGAAAAAGCAAGGATTTCATATGCAAAGAAGTATCAGGCACCTGTAAATGCTAAGTTTAAAGAGTATTTTGATATTGTGTCTGATAATACAGACAGCAATATGTATAGTTTTGATATACATAATAATCTTTTAAAGAATGAAGCTGGGCAGTACAGGGAGATTAGGTTCTTAAGTTCAGGCTGTAAGGATTTGGCTGGAATATGTATGCGTTTTGCATTTATTGATTCAATGTATAAAGATAAAAAACCATTTATAATATTGGACGATCCATTTGTAAATATGGATACATTTTCTATTAATAATGCACACAGGCTGATTGAAAAGCTTGCGAAGAAGTATCAGATATTATATTTTACCTGTCATAACAGCAGAACTATGAAATGAATAATTACGATTTGAGAGGTGTATATGCAAGATTTATTAAGAGTTGGTGTTATAACATCGACACACGGAATAAGAGGGGAAGTTAAGGTATTCCCTACAACAGATGACCCTGACAGATTTAAGAAATTAAAAGAATGTATAATAGCGGGCAAGCGTGGCAATGTCAATGTTACAGTGCAGTCAGTAAAGTTCTTTAAACAGTATGTAATTGTGAAATTTAAAGAATTTGACAACATTAATGATATTGAAATCTATACAAAATGTGATCTGCTCGTAACACGTGATAATGCTGTAAAATGTGAACCAGGCGAATATTTTATATGTGATTTAATAGGACTTCGTGTAATTACAGATGAGGGTGAAGAATTAGGCAATCTGACAGACGTAATTGAAACAGGGGCTAACAACGTATACGAGGTTACTTCTGATACAGGCAAAATATATTATCTGCCAGTAATAGACCAGTGTATATTAAGCCATGATATGACTAACAGGACAGTTACAGTTCATATATTAAAAGGACTGCTTGATATTAATTAACAGTATATTGATTAATAATATAATACATATTTTACTTTTGAGATATATATGCTACAATAAGCACAAGTGGGTTAATATGAATTGACATAATATATACATATAGTAACCCACAATAATTTATATATGAGGAGGAATCACTATATGATTCAGAAACGAAACATTGCAATGTACATCATTCTCTCGATTGTTACTTGTGGAATTTTTGGCATTTACTGGTTTATATGTCTTACTGACGACTCTAAGCTGGCAGCCAATGATAATGAGAGTGCTTCTGGTCCGGTAGCGTTCTTGTTAACAATTGTAACCTGTGGAATATACGGCTGGTACTGGTCTTACAAGCTTGGTGACAGAGTTGACTACGCTGCTAATTCAAGAGGAATAGGAGATGGCTCAAGCAATTCCAAAATTCTTTTTATTGTATTACAGCTTTTGGGACTGGGAATAGTTAACTACCTTATTGCACAGGATAAGCTCAATAAAATCTCAGATTATGATTCATTCAACGGCAATGGTTATAATGGATTTAATGGCGGTTACAGCAATAACAACTATAATTCTGATAATAATTCATTCAACAATTACAATGCAGCTTCTGATAGCTCATACAGCGGTAATACAGATAATTACTCATCAGATAGCAGTTATGCTGATAATGTATTTAACAATGCCAATAATGACAGTTCATCATATGGAAGCTCTGCCAGTGAAGAACCAGGTAACAGCTATACAGGTTCAGTGAATAACGCACCTTATGGCAGTCCGTTTGATAATGACAAGTCAGATAACTAAAATTTTATAAATTAATTAAATTTTGGCCTTGCATATTATTAGTATATATGTTATCCTTATAAAGTTGTGAAAAAGAGAGATGGTCCTCTGTTGTGTATATCACATTAAGAACGTCGGAATAATAAGGAGGTCACACATGAATACAATTATTAAGAACATCGAAGATGCTCAGCTTAAGGCTGAAGTACCAGCATTTAATGTAGGTGATACAGTTAGAGTATCAGCTAAGATTAAGGAAGGAAACCGTGAAAGAATTCAGGTATTTGAAGGAACTGTTTTAAAGAAGCAGGGTACAGGAGTTCGTTCTACATTCACAGTTAGAAAGATTTCTAATGGTATCGGTGTTGAGAAGACTTGGCCATTACATTCACCTATCGTAGAGAAGGTTGAAGTTGTAAGACGCGGTAAAGCTAGACGTGCTAAGTTATTCTACTTACGTCAGAGAACAGGTAAGGCTGCTAAGGTTAAGGAATTAGTTAGATAATTATTATTATCTCATTATAAAGAATGTCACTTGTTATGTTAATAGTAACAGGTGACATTCTTTTTTTGACACATAAAGATGTATTTTGTATAATGAATAGAAATGTATATTTGTATACTAAATCATAGATTGGAGGAGAATATGATTTCATATCATAGAAGATATCAGGAAAATACTACTTTACTTAACCTTTTAAAATATATATTTGATATTTTAATGGTTATATTAACAGCTTATGTGCTTGTTTCATTCAGCTGCACAAGAACGACTATACTTGGAGGTTCTATGGAACCTTCGATTAATAACGATGATACTGTGCTTGTTAATAAATTTGCATATGCAATAAAAGGTCCTAAGCGTTTTGACTGCATAGCATTTGAACCAGACTCTATCGGCTCTTCCAAGTTATATGTTAAAAGAGTTATCGGACTTCCTGGAGAAACTGTCCAGATTAAAGAAGGACACATTTATATTAATGGAGAATTACTTGAGAATGATATTACTGATACATATATTGTAACAGCAGGTATGACAATTAATCCTGTAAAACTTGGAGATGATGAATATTTCTGCCTTGGAGATAATCGTAACAACAGTGAGGACAGCCGTTTTTCAAGTATAGGAATGGTTAAAAGAAAGCATATTATAGGAAAGACGTGGATGGTGCTTAGTCCATTTGAAGATATTAAATTTATTAAATAGCATTTATTAAGATTAAAGTATGGATACTAATCAAAGTATCGATATTCATATGATATTAACACTAATTATTCGTATTAATTGTAGAAATGAGGTATAAAATGAACTATCAATGGTATCCCGGTCATATGACCAAAGCCAAAAGAATGATGGAAGAAAATATTAAACTTATAGATCTGGTTATTGAGATTGTAGATGCAAGAATACCTATAAGCAGCCGTAACCCTGATATAGACAGCCTCGCGGTCAATAAAGCAAGAATTATTCTTCTTAACAAATCAGACCTTGCAGATGATAAGATAACTAACCAGTGGATTAATTATTTTAATGAAAATAATATATACTGCCTTAAGCTTAATTCAAGAAATAATTCAGGCATTAAGCAGGTCAACGGTCTTATAATGACAGCCTGTGCAGATAAGATAGAGCGTAATAAGCAGAGAGGAATATTAAACAGACCAATAAGGGCAATGGTTGTTGGAATACCTAATGTCGGAAAGTCAACATTTATTAATTCCTATGCTGGAAAAGCTAGTGCCAAGACAGGCAATAAGCCGGGCGTTACTAAGGGAAAACAATGGATAAAGCTTAATAAGAATGTTGAGCTTTTAGATACTCCGGGTATTTTATGGCCTAAGTTTGACAATCAGGAAGTCGGCAAAAGACTTGCTATGATAGGTTCTATGAATGATGAGATACTTAATGTCGAGGAGCTTGCTATCGATACAATAAAATATATATATAGTGAATATTCTGATAATGTTATTGAACGCTACGGTCTTGATAAAGAAAAGACTGCCGCAAGTTATGATGAAAATGCTATCAATCCAGATAATTCAGTAGCGTTATATATTATGGAACAGGCGGCTGTTAAGCGAGGCTGTATCAAGAAGGGCAATAATATTGATTACGCGAAAATATCTAATGTTATTCTGGATGATTTCAGAAGTGGACGATTAGGACGAATATCATTAGAAACCCCTTAAAAGATGCTTAGAAGATACTTAGAAGATAATGGAGAGAACAATGTCAGATAAGATTAAGACAACCAAAGAAGAACGTGAAGCTAAAAAAGCATTAAAGCTTGCACAGGAAAAAGAACGCGTTGAAAATATGTGCGTATATGAGAAAGAATATGAAGCATTTTCTTATATATGTGGTATAGATGAGGCTGGAAGAGGCCCACTTGCAGGTCCTGTTGTTGCTGGTGCGGTCGTTCTTCCAAAGGGTTGCAGAATATTATATGTGAATGATTCCAAGAAATTAAGTGAGAAAAAAAGAGAAATGTTATATGACGTAATACTTAATGAAGCTGTGAGTGTAGGAGTTGGAATTGTATCACCAGAAAGAATTGATGAGATAAATATATTAAATGCAACTTATGAAGCTATGAGGGAAGCCATTAATAATCTCACAGTTAAACCCGATATATTACTTAATGATGCAGTTACAATACCAGATGTTGACATTGAACAAGTGCCTATTATCAAGGGTGATGCAAAAAGTCTTTCAATTGCCAGTGCCAGTATAATTGCCAAGGTTACAAGGGACAGGCTTATGTACCATTATGATGAGTTATATCCTGAGTATGGATTTGCCAAGCATAAGGGCTATGGAACAAAGCTTCACACAGATGTACTTAAAGAAATCGGACCTTGTCCTATACATAGAAAAACATTTATTACTAAAATATGTCCTTAAAATAAATATGGAGGCTGGCTTATGGATATTAATATACAACAATTACTAAAAACAAATCTGGGACAGACGAGCCAGTCATATGATGTTAATAACAACAGGGTTGGGCAGAATACAGCTTCTAGTATCAATCAGGCACAAAATATTAACAATAACAGTTCACTTATTAAAAATCTTATCGCTGGAAGCGTACTGACAGGCTTTATAAGTGAATTAAATGACTCTGATGCTGTTATAAGCCTTAATGATGGTTCGCTTCTTTCTGCAACTTTAGCCAATCAGGGGGCAGTTAAGCAGGGAGAAGTTGTTACATTTATAGTCAATCAGGTAAAGGATAATCAGATTTCATTAAAAGTACTGCCTGCCGATGAACAACAGAATATGTTCATCGATAAAGCACTTGAAGCGGCAGGTCTGTATCCTACTGAGGAGAATACAGCTATGGTCAAAGAACTGTTATCCCTTAATATGCCGGTTAATACAGATATGCTTAATACTGTCAATAAATATATGGCACAGTTTCCGGATAGTGACATTAAGACAATTGCCAATCTTGTACGTCTTGATATGCCTGTAACAGAGGAGAATATCAATCTTTGTAAGGCATATGAAACATTTAATGCCAAGCTTGACGGACAGCTTAGTACTATGGAGAATGCACTGTCTGATAATATAATGCGTGCGTTCAGCGATTTCTCCCGTGATGATATACAACAGCTTAATACTGTCATTAATAGTATGTATGGAAATGCAGATGATAACACAAATGTTACATCAAAACTGGTAACAGAAAGCTTTTCCAAGGATTTTATTAATGAATTATCAAGACAATTAACAGAAAGCTCTAACGGTGATATTGCAGAGAAATTAAATGACCCATCAACGACTACTAAAGATATGCTCAACGCCATTCTTAATAATAATAAAATAACTGACCCTGCATTTCTTCCAACCAATAAAGCGACATTTGACAAGCTTTTACATCAGTTTATCAATGAAACTATGCGTATAACACCTAAAGATGTTGCAGACACTCCTGATACGCTCACCAATTATTACAAGCGTACCAAGAAAGTAATGGAAGATGTCGAAAATGTATTAAAGAGCAGTAAAGCAGATAATGATCTGGCTAAAAATATGTCTGACATAAAAAGCAATATTGATTTTATGAATGACCTTAATAAGAATATGACATTTTTCCAGATGCCGCTTAAATTCTCTGATAGCGAAGGCAATGGGGATTTGTATGTATTTACTAACAAAAAATCACTTGCTAACAATCCGGATGAAGTAAGCGCTATGCTTCATCTGGATATGCCTAATCTTGGATCTGTTGATGTATATGTAAAGCTTAATCATACCAATGTATCTACGAATTTTATTCTTGAAACAGAGGAATTGCTTGATTTTGTATATGCTCATATTGATGAATTAAATGAACGTCTTAAACAGCTTGGTTATTCAACACATTTTGAGATGACCTTGTCTAATAAAGAAAATGACTTTGATTTTAATACAGATTTTATAGAAAAAGATGTACGTTCGGACAATGGCGGACAGTATGTATTTGATATAAAAGCATAAGTGTATATATAACATAAATATATCAAATTATATATATACATAAAAGCCTATCAAAGATTGGCGTGAAAATTTATTATTGCACATTTATTATCGCACAGAAATGAGGATTAGGATGGATAAGGATAACAATAAACTAAAGATTGCGGTTGCACTTCAATATGAAAAAGGTGAGCAGGCACCTAAAATCCTAGCCACAGGAAAAGGGTATCTTGCTGATAAGATTATTGAAAAGGCTAAGGAAACTGATGTTCCAACATATGAGGACAGCGAGCTTGCCAACACATTGTCCAATCTTGAAGTAGGAGATATGATACCACCTGAATTATATACAGTAGTTGCTGAAATACTTGTATTCGTGGATAAGACAGATAAATTACGAGGCAAAATTAATGGCTGATAAGTCTAAGAACAATAGTAAGTTTAAGGGTAGCAGCATACTTGATGATATAAGTGCATTGCATAATATAAACAAACCTAAAAACAGCAGGGCTACAGGCTCTGAATATGAAACATTAGCTGCTGCATTTCTTGAACAAAACGGACATACAATTATTACAAGAAACTATAGAACCAGATATGGTGAGATTGATATAATATCAAAATGTAATTCAACGCTTGTGTTTACAGAATGTAAATACAGAAGTTCTTCAAAATTCGGCGACCCGCTGGAGGCTGTTAATCTTCACAAACAGCAAAAGATATGTCATACAGCTATGAATTTCTGTGTAAAATACGGGTATGTCAATTATCCGTGCCGCTTCGATGTAATAGCAATATATAAAGACGGAACAATAAAACATATAGAAAATGCGTTTGAATACTCTTGAATTTTATGATTAATGAATTAATGGAGGTGTCTATGCCTTACAGCATATCCGATTTAAAAAGATTAAATACAAAAGAGTTGTATCATAAACTTATAGAAAAATATGGCAATGAAGATAATTTTACGGATACAATTATAACGAATGTTTCTGCTGATAATGTGCCATACCTTACATTTAAGCCTTTTGTGAACAATCCTTATATAAGGCAGGCATTCTCTACACGTCTTGGCGGTGTTAGCAGAGGTATGTATGCAAGTATGAATCTGACTTTCAATCCAGTAGGACAGTATAGTGCTGACAGCTATGAAAATGTACTTGCCAACTTTAAATTAATGGCTGATACTATTGATATACCTGTTGAAAATATGGTGTATACCAAGCAGACACATACTACAAACATCAAAATTGTCGATAATTCCAATAAAGGAATGGGTATTATAAAAGAACGTGATTACGATAATATAGATGGGATTATAACTAATACTAATAATCTCTGTCTTGTATCATCATTTGCAGATTGTATTCCTGTTACTCTTGTTGATGCTAAAAAAGGTGTTATAGCAGCACTTCATTCTGGCTGGAAAGGAACAGTTGGCAATATATCACAGAATGGCATTGAATGTATGAAGGAAAGCTTTGGCTGTAATGAAGCTGATATTATTGCATTTGTTGGTCCTGGAATATGTAAGAACTGCTATCAGGTAAGTGAAGATGTTGCCATAGAATTTATGAAGGTATATTCTGCCGAAGAAACAGAGCTGATATTAACACCAGATGATGACAATAAATGTACAGGCAAATACCATCTGGATTTGATAGCTGCTAATTATATCAACCTTATTAATGCAGGACTTCTCCCACACAATATATATGTAGCTGATGTATGTACAAGCTGTAATAAAGAGCTGCTTTTTTCACATAGGGCGAGTGGTGGAAGACGTGGTATTATGTGTAATTTTATATATATGCGATTAACCTGATATAAAATGGTTATTTAAAAAACTTTCCATTCATAAGGAATTATATAATATAAACGATTACAAATTATAAATATTGATTATAAAAAATGAGCTGCCAAGCAGATGATTTATTAAATGCTAATCATTTAATAAATCATCTGCTTGGCAGC
>OGXR01000058.1_pt1 | contig 74650 bp, 59 predicted proteins | sample 1576331 | NCBI WGS metagenome assembly OGXR01 (sample SAMEA3541473, study PRJEB24748) | human gut metagenome | biome: human gut; feature: human-associated habitat; material: faeces | place: China | collected 2012 | reverse complement strand
GCGTGGCGTTTTCCTGTTTTTGAGGCGTTTCAGCACCCGTTTTGACTAATAAGTCAATGTTTCATCATCCTGCGCAGCCCGGCCCGGTTCATCCTGCTCGACGAGCCGTTCTCGCAGATTGCACCCCTGCACGTTGCAACGCTCCAAACACTCATTCGGCAGGAAAAGGCCACGAAAGGGATTTTGCTCACCGACCACATGTACCGCCACGTGACCGGCATTGCCGACCGGCTGTACGTAATGGCCGACGGGCAGGCCTATCCGTGCGAAAACGACGAAGACCTGGTCCGGCGGGGCTATCTGAACCATCTCTGAACGGTCACAGCCGGCGGTAGTGGCAGTAGAGCAATTCGCCGTCGTCGCCCCGCAGGTGCATGCCGCCGCCCTGGCAGTAGCGGAACATCGAGCAATCGGCGCATTCGCCCCTGCGCGCCCATTCACGGTCGCGGAACGGCTCGAAGCGGTTCTGCCACACGTCCCAGAACCGATCCCGGTAGATGTTTCCCTGATGGTAGTTGGCGCGGATCGACGTGCACCCCGAAATGGCCCCGTCGACACGGATCGAAGCCACCGAAACACCCGCGGCGCATTGATAGAAATGGTCGCGGACCTCGGCCTCGTAACCGCCCAGGAAGCCTTCGCAGGCATAGCTGACCTCGATCCGGCCCTCCTGCCGCGTGCGGCGGATGAACTCCAGCATCTCCCGGAACTGGGCGTCGGTCATCCGCAGCGTCGGGTCGTTCTTGGCACGCCCCATCGGGAAAATCGAGAAGAGCCGCCAGTGGCGCACCCCCTCCGAAAGGAGCATGTCGCGGAAGGCCTCCAGCTGCGGGACCATCGCCCCCGTGACGCAGGTGACCACGTCGTACGACAGCGAGGGTTCGCGCACGATCATCCGCACGGCCTCCAGCGCGCGGTCGTAACTGCGGGGATTGCCGCGGATATAGTTGTGTTCGCGCTCGAAACCGTCGAGGCTCACCGAAACCGATTTCAGCCCCGCGTCGAGCAGACGGCCGAAACGTTCCGGGGTCAGGGCCATGCCGTTGGTCACCATGCCCCACGGATAGCCGCGGCGCGTGACCTCGGCGCCCGCCTCCTCCAGGTCCGCGCGGACGAGCACCTCGCCGCCCGAGAAGATGACCAGCACGTCGGCGGGATCGACGTGGGGCGTCACCTCCTCGTCGAGCACCTTCAGAAAATCAGCCAGCGGCATGTCCGCCACGCCGGGGTCCACCCGGCAGTCGCTGCCGCAATGGCGGCACGAGAGGTTGCAGCGCAGCGTGCACTCCCAGAATAGCGTATCGAGACGGTGTTCGCGCACCGTCGAAGCATAGAGTTCGGAAAAAATATTGAGGGCCAGTCGTTTGCGAAGCCCCAGCCGGCGGCGTGACATGGCTTATTTTCTGCCGACGGAAGGGTCCTCCTCCTGCGGACGTTCGGCCACGGGAGGCAGCGAATCGGGACGTTCGCGTTCCAGGCGTTTGAGCCGCTCGTTGCGGACGCTGTCCTGCCGGGGCGTCCGCACGCCGTACATGACCACCACGCGGCGGGGAAATTCGGGGTATCCCTTTACGGCCGTCGTATCGGCGCCCTGCGTCTTCGCGGTGTCCTCCTTGGGAGCGTTTTTCACCGACGTACAGGCTGCGGAGAAGCCCAGAAGGGCTGCCAGCGCGAGTTTCAGATTTCTGTTCATAACGCCATGAGGTTTAACATTCTCAATGCAAAGATAAGAATTTTCCGCACAAGACGAAAAAACATGCCAAAAAGTTTTGAAAGCCAATGTTTTTTATTTTACTTTGCCGAACACATTAACACTTTAATTCTCTATTTTTATGACAGGTAAGGTAAAATGGTTCGATGGCAAGAAAGGCTACGGATTCATTACGGCGGAGAACGGAAAAGAGATTTTCGTACACTTCTCGGGCATCGCAAAGGACGGCTTCAAGTCGCTCAACGAAGGTCAGGCAGTCGAGTTCGAAGTTGGCTCCGGTGCCAAGGGAGAACAGGCTATTAACGTAACTGTAGTTGAGTAATCGCGCAAACTATAATTACAGAGAGCAAAAAAGGAGGTCCCCTCGAACCGGAGGCCTCCTTTTTTCTTGCCCGTTTGAAAAAAAAGCAGTACTTTTGGGCGTCCGAAACCGAAAAAAAGGTTCTCAAAACATAAAAACCCTATCAAAACCATGAAAGAAGCAATCGCAATTCTGACCGGCGGCGGACCGGCTCCCGGCATGAATACCGTAGTGGGCAGTGTCGCCAAAACGTTCCTGCGCCAGGGCTATCGCGTCATCGGCCTGCACGAAGGCTACACGGGCCTGTTCAACCCCTCGCCCCGCACCGTAGACATCGACTACCCGATGGCCGACGGCATCTTCAACCAGGGAGGTTCGTTCCTGCAGATGAGCCGTTTCAAACCCAAGGACTCGGATTTCGAGAACAACTTCAACCTCAAGTTCTTCACCGACAACAACATCAAACTGCTGGTGACCGTCGGCGGCGACGACACGGCTTCGACCGCCAACCGTATCGCCAAGTTCCTCGAGGCCAAGAAATACCCCATCGCCAACATCCACGTGCCGAAGACCATCGACAACGACCTGCCGCTTCCGAAGGGCACGCCGACGTTCGGCTACGAGTCGGCCAAGGACAAGGGCGCAGTCATCGCCCGCGCCGTCTATGTCGACGCACGCACGAGCGGCAACTGGTTCGTGCTGGCTGCCATGGGCCGTTCGGCCGGCCACCTGGCATTCGGCATCGGCGAGGCCTGCCACTACCCGATGATCGTCATTCCCGAGATGTTCGACAAGACGGAAATCACCGTCGAGAAGATCGTCAACCTGGTGATTTCGTCGATCATCAAGCGTAAGATCATGGGCATGGACTACGGCGCAGCGGTGATTTCCGAAGGTGTGTTCCACGCGCTGTCGGACGAGGAGATCCGCAAGAGCGGCATCCACTTCACCTACGACGAGCACGGACATCCCGAGCTGGGCAAGGTGTCGAAGGCGCACATCTTCAACGAGATGATCGAGATGAAGCTCAAGGAGCTGGGTCTCAAGGTCAAGAGCCGTCCGGTGGAGCTGGGCTACGAAATCCGCTGCCAGACCCCGATCGCCTACGACCTGACCTACTGCTCGGAGCTGGGTATCGGCGTGCACAAGCTCTTCGCCGAGGGCAAGACGGGCTGCATGGTTTACGTCGATTCGGAGGGCAACGTCTCGCCGCTCTACCTCAAGGACTTGCAGGACCCCACGACGGGCAAGATTCCGCCCCGTCTGGTGGACATCAAGTCGGACAAGTTCACGTCGGTGGTGGAGACCATTCTCAACGCCATCACCCCGGCCGACTACGAAGCCGCCAAGGCTTACGTTCCCAATCCCGAGGAGTACGACTTCCACAAGATCCTGAACTGGAAATAATCCGGTCGCAATCCCATACTCTGATCCCCGCCCATCGCGGGCGGGGATTTTTTTCGCAAAATATTTGCTCGGGGGGGGGATTTCGTATATTTGCATCCCAGAATAACCCAATTCATCATGGAAAAGACCGAAAAACCGGTGTTCGAGCCGATGCCCGAAACACCTGCGGAGCCGGCATCCACGGTCTCCGAATCCGCCGGACAGCCGGCGGCATCGCTCGCCGAAGCGAAAAAGAACATCCTCGTCGGACTGCTGTGGTGCGTCGGCGGACTGGCTTTCAGTTTCATCTCCTACTATCTCACCGAAGCCGGAGGCCGTTACGTCATCGCCACGGGAGCCATCCTCTGGGGTGTCTGGCAGGCAATCATGGGATTATACGTCTGGCTGAAAATCAAGCATGGAGCCGGCGAATACGCCGCCTTTTGGCGCATGCTCGCAACAGCCGTCTGCACCGCCCTGCTCATCGGATACCTCACGGTGCTCTCCACGCAGCTGGTGGACGAAGGCGGCGAGCTGCCGCTGCTCGACACCGAACAGACCTATGATTGCACGGACCTCGGGCTGCGAATCCGGATTCCGGCCGGATACTCCGCCCTCGAAGAGAGCATTGAACCCGAAACCGACTCAACCTACGCCCGCTACACGATGTACGTCCTCGACGGCGAATGGGAATTCAACATCGACGCCCTGCAAGATGTCTTCGATCCCGAGGCGAAGAGCATCGCCGACCTCTCGGACTACTGCGCGAGCCGCGATTCGGCCTACTACGACGGCGGGATCATCAAGGCCTCGCGCCCCCTCGTATCGAACGGCACCGACATGCTGTACAGCGAAGGCCGCCGGACCGAATATCCGGGATTCGTATTCACGGCCTACGACCTCAAACAGGGGCAGTCGCTCATCACCGTCGGCATCAGCTACCCCTCGAAGGAATACGGCAAGACGAGGACCCTCCGACGCGTCGAAGAACTGCTCCGAGGCATTGAGCTGACGCAGCCGGAGGAGACGGCAGGAACGGCAGAATAAAAATGATTCGCACGACAGAGAAGGGCAGCCTCCGGGCCATGAGTGGCTAAAAGATCGTAATCAACAGATATTCAGAATAATCCGACAGAGGGTTTGTTATTTTTTCTTGCAATGCAAGTCCGGCAGCCCGAACCGACGCAGCGACCGAGGGTAAAACAGCTCGCTGATTTTACCGAGGTGCAAGGAGGAAGCCGAAGGCAAGCCCCCGGCTGCGGAGGGCTGCAACATACATGTTTAGCCACTCCGCTGGCTTCGGGTTGAAAAACAGAGCGATTATTCAAGAGTAAAACTCAATGTAACAGCTTGTCACAATCTGCCGACCACGCGAGGCCTCCGGGCCGCTTTTTTATCCGAAGAGCGTCGGTTCGGGGGCGGGCGGCACGGGAGCCGCCGGACAGAGGTTGACGACCTCCAGCCCCCGGCCGAGGGCGCGGCGGACGGTGTAGCGGGTGCCGCCGGGCGAACCGTCGTACCACGCCACCAGGACACGGGCGTTGTCCACCAGAAAATCGTTGCGCACGGCATAGCAGCCCCGGTGGTAGGCCGGCGCAAGCACTTCGACGGAATCGGCCTCGGCCAGCACGCGCCGGAAGCGTTCACGGTCGGCCGGGGAGAAGCGCATCTCCTGCCCCCGGAACGGAACCGCAGCGACAAGCCGCACGCCGGGCATACGCTCCCGGAGTTCCAGCACCGCCTCGGCGGCGGCCAAATCGAAACCCACGGCCATGCCGCTCAAAAAGGTCCGGAAACCCCGCGCGTACAACTCCCCCACCGTCCGGCGCAGGGCGTCCGCAGCCGCGCCGCGATAGGTGCGGTGGCCGGTAAAGGCGACGGATGTGCGGGGATCGGCGATCATGCGTCCAAAGGTAAGGCTTTGGCCCGGACTTTGCAAGCCCCATTGCTGAATTAAAACTTTCAGCAACTATGAAAAACACAGGAATTGCCATCGTATCGCTCGTGGGCGGCATGATCATCGGTTCGGCCCTCACAATGCTCTTCACGCCCCAGTCCGGTCTGGAACTGCGCCAGAAAATCAAGGATTCGATCGACGACGAGATCGACAAGGTGAAAGACAAACTCGGCAAAGTCGAGAGGGAGATCGAGGAAGCCCGCTGCAAATGTGACGAAAAATGACCCTCCCGGCACGACGCAACAATGGAGAATAAACCTTCCGGCGGCCGTTTCATAGCCGCGCTGCTGTTTTTCGCAACGACTGCGGGCATTGCCATCCTGCTGCTGCTCACGGCGCTGGTTATCTGGCTTTCGTCCGTTACGGGTTCGTTCATCGCCTCGGCGCTGATCGCAGGCGGCTTTTTCGCCGTCCTCGCACTCCTCGTCTACCTGTTCGCGATCCGCGACGCCGTGGAACAGATCCGCAGGCAGGCCGAAACGGTTTACGAGGTGGCCCATGCAGCGCAAACGGGCTACGAATGGCTCGCCGGAAAGGTTTCTCTGTTTCTGAAGCTCCGCGAGGAGTTGCAGAAAAAATGAAAAAAGCCGGAGCAGCAAGCTGCTCCGGCTTTTTCAGGCCTTCCGCGAAGGGTTGCGCCGCCATCTCCGCACGGACCCTCGCAGAACGGGCCTTTCGAACTTGCTCCGAACAGCGTTTCCGATTTCAGCGGTTCGTGTTTCGGCCTAACGTAATCCGGCCCGGACGAAAAATACAAACGTATTCCCGTTCGGGCCGGACATGTCAGGGCAAAAAAGCCCTGTAAAATCGAAACCTACTTAAAGTAGCGTTTGTAAAGACCTTCGAAACCTTTGCCGTGACGGGCCTCGTCCTTGGCCATCTCGTGAACGGTGTCGTGAACGGCGTCGAGGTTCTCCTCCTTCGCCATGCGGGCCAGGCGCATCTTGTCCTCGCAGGCGCCGCACTCGGCGTTCATGCGCTTTTCGAGGTTGGTCTTGGTGTCCCAGACCACTTCGCCGATCAGCTCGGCGAACTTCGAGGCGTGCTCGGCCTCCTCCCAGGCGTAACGCTTGTAAGCCTCGGCGATCTCGGGATAGCCCTCGCGGTCGGCCTGACGGCTCATAGCCAGATACATGCCCACCTCGGTGCACTCGCCCATGAAATGATTCTGGAGACCTTCCCAAAGCTCCTTGCTGGCGCCCTTGCCGTCGCCGATCTTGTGTACCGTTACGAAATCAAGGTCGCCCTCGGCCTCAACGAGTTCCACGAACTTCTCCTTGCCTACCTTGCACATCGGGCACTGGTCGGGTGCCTCGGGACCTTCGTGAATGTAACCGCATACGGTACAACGCCATTTCTTTGCCATAATCTTCTACTGTTTAATGTGTGTGATTGTATTCTGTTTGTAGTGCAAAGATAGCAAATCCGTTCGGAATCCGTATAGGTTTCCGATTGTCTTTTCTGATGGCGGGATAGGCTGCGCTTATAGCCGCGCCGCAGAACCGGGCAGGAGGCGTGTGAACCGCCGTTCGCTCCCAAAACCGGCTTTTTAAGCCGGGGAGCGCAGAACAGGACAAGAGGCGCCGGGTCACCCATCGCCCATAAATCCCGTCTATCAAGCGTCTTACGCCCGGCGGTCTATTATCTCTTCGATCTGCGCCACGTCGGTCGAATCCTTCACCAGCACCCGCTTGCGGCTGTCCAGCAGGTAGAGGGCCGGAATGGCGTGGAGGTCGTACAGGCTCTTTTCGCGGACGACGCACCCCTTGTCGTAGGCATTGATCCACGACGCCGGAATGTGGTCGCGGTAGTCGCGCCACTCCGTAAGGTCCTCGTCCGGATAGAGCGCCAGCACCTTCAGCCGCCCCCGCTCGATCATCTCCGAAAGCATCGGCGAGGAGGTGATCGCCTCGCGGATTTCACGGCACATCGCACAGCCGGGATTGTTGATGAACAGCAGCACGTATTCGGCTTGCAGCCCGTAGAGCGTCCCCGAGGCGCCCGAGGCGAGCGTGTAGCGGAAATCGTTGGCAGGCTGGCCCAGGCGGTTCTGCATGGCCATTTCGAGGTCGTACTGCGGGGCGATGCGTTCGTACTCGTCGTAGAAAGGGCTGGCGAGCTGCGCCCGGAGCACGGGAATGTAGAACTCGTCGTTGCGCAGCGGCGAGTTGGGGTCGTGCAGCACCGTCCCGGCGAGCATCGCGAAATAGTCGAGCATCGGCTTCGACGACGAAACCCGGCGCATCAGCGAATCCATCGGCGCGGAATCCGCCGGACGGTCGGAAAGCACCGCAATGTAGCGCGCAAAGGCCTCGATCATCTGCACGGTGTCGGCCTCGGAGACGAAAAGCGTGTCGGTGAAGTCGAAACGGTCCCAGTAGTGCCGGCGGAGATAGTCGCGCTGTTCGTCCGGAGAGAGTCCCGCGGGGGCGATGGCCGGGAGAAAAACCCGCGGACGGGATGCGGAGACCGCGGTCTCCTGCGAGGGAGCGCTCCGGCGGCGGCCGCACGCGGCGACGCACAAGGCTGCCAGGAGGATGATCAGGATGCGTTGCATGGGCATGGAGATTATTTATACGCAAAGATAGAAATTTCCGGCAACAATCGTACACCCGAAGGTTGCAAAGGCGACTTCCCGGCGGTTTTGCACGGTAGTTGCAACACCCAACAGCGACAAAAAACCAAATCAATTCATTATGGATGTAAAGAAAACTACCACAAGCACAGGGTTCAAATTGAGTGTTATGACACTGGCAATTATGAACGTGACTGCCGTAGTGAGTCTGCGCGGACTGCCCGCCGAGGCGGTCTACGGACTTTCGTCGGCATTCTACTACCTGTTTGCAGCCATCGTGTTCCTGATTCCGACGGCGATGGTCGCCGCCGAACTGGCCGCGATGTTCGCCGACAAGCAGGGCGGCGTATTCCGCTGGGTCGGCGAAGCCTACGGCGCACGCACGGGATTCCTCGCAATCTGGCTGCAATGGATCGAATCGACGATCTGGTATCCGACGGTGCTGACCTTCGGCGCCGTGTCGATCGCGTTCATCGGCATGAACGACACGCACGACGCGCTGCTGGCCTCGAACAAGGTCTTCACGCTCTGCATGGTGCTGGCCATCTACTGGATCGCCACGCTGATCGCCCTGAAAGGTCTCGGATGGGTCGGAAAAATCAGCAAATGGGGCGGCATGATCGGTACGATCATTCCCGCGGGCCTGCTGATCGTGCTGGGCGTCATCTACATTTCGACCGGCGGACACAACCACATGGACATGTCGCAGGGCTTCTTCCCCGACCTGTCGAAATTCAACAACCTCGTGCTGGCGAGCAGTATCTTCCTGTTCTACGCGGGTATGGAGATGATGGGCATTCACGTCATGGACGTGAAGAACCCGTCGCGGAACTACCCCAAGGCCATCATCATCGGTTCGCTGGTCACGGTGCTGATCTTCATTCTGGGAACCTTCTCGCTGGGCCTGATCATCCCCGCCAAGGACATCAGCCTCACGCAGTCGCTGTTAGTCGGGTTCGACAACTACTTCCACTACCTCCACATTTCGTGGGCCGGCCCGATCATCGCCATCGCCCTGATGTTCGGCGTGCTGGCAGGCGTGCTGACGTGGGTGGCGGGTCCCTCGAAGGGTATCTTCGCCGTGGGCAAGGCCGGTTACCTGCCCCCGTTCTTCCAGAAGACCAACAAGAACGGCGTACAGAAGAACATCCTGCTGATCCAGGGCTGCGTCGTGACGCTGCTGGCGCTGCTGTTCGTCGTGATGCCCTCGGTGCAGTCGTTCTACCAGATCCTCTCGCAGCTGACCGTGCTGCTGTACCTGATCATGTACATGCTGATGTTCTCGGCCGCCATCGTCCTGCGCTACAAGATGAAGGGCACGCCCCGTCCGTTCCGCCTGGGCAAAAAGAACGGCCTGATGTGGTTCCTCGGATGCCTCGGTTTCTGCGGCGCACTGCTGGCCTTCGTCTTGAGCTTCGTGCCGCCCAGTCAGATTTCGACCGGCAGCAACACCGTCTGGTTCTCGGTGCTGATCATCGGCTGCGTGGTGGTCGTGGGCGCCCCGTTCGTCATCTACTCCATGCGCAAGCCGTCGTGGAAAGACCCCGAGGCCGCCGCCGATTTCGCTCCCTTCCACTGGGAAGCGCAAGCCAAGGTCGCAGCCCCCGCGGCAGCCGCATCTGCACAGCAGAAACCCGGTAGCAACAAATAACAGCCGAAGAAATGCCTCCGAACTCCTTAACCCCCCGCCTCGGCGGGGGTTTGGGGACGGGGCGGGCCTGCAAACACGGCGGAACGCCGTGACTACGGCCTGCCACAGCGGAAAGAGGATACAAACCATTTTACAAATTTCATAACATGATTCAGAAGATCGACAAAAAAGCGGTTCAGGATGCCGTGCAGATGGCATACGACCGCTGCAAAAACGAAACCGGCGGCAAAAACGCCGACTATATCCCCTATCTGGCCGATGTGCCGTCGAACTTGTTCGGCATCGCGGCCTGCCTTCCCGACGGCGACGTGGTGGCCGTGGGCGACACGGACTACAAGTTCGGCATCGAATCGGTGTCGAAGGTCCCCACGGCGATCCTCGCCATGAATCAGTACGGCGGCCAGGAGGTGCTCGGCAAGATCGGCGCCGACGCCACGGGACTCCCCTTCAACTCGATCATGGCCATCCTGCTCGAAAACGACCACCCCTCGACGCCACTGGTGAACGCCGGAGCCATTTCGGCCTGCTCGATGATCAAGCCCGTGGGCGACAGCGACGGCAAATGGAAAGCCATCGTCTCGTTCATCGCCGACCTCGCGGGATCGGACGTCGCGGTGATCGACGAACTCTACAAATCGGAGACGGCGACCAACTTCAACAACAAGTCGATCGCGTGGCTGCTGAAGAATTACAACCGCATCTACGACGATCCCGACATGGCGCTGGACATCTACACGCGCCAGTGCTCGATCGGCGTGACGGCCCGGCAGCTGGCCACGATGGCCGCGACGATCGCCAACAGCGGCGTGAACCCCGTGACCGGAAAGGCTGTGTTCAAGCCCGAGCTGACGCCCAAGATCGCCTCGATGATGGCCACCGTGGGATTCTACGAGCACACGGGCGACTGGCTCTTCACGACGGGGCTTCCGGCCAAAACGGGCGTGGGCGGCGGCATCATGGGCGTCGTGCCGGGCGTGATGGGCGTTGCAGCGTTCGCGCCCCCGCTCGACGGGGCCGGCAACTCGGTGAAGGCCCAGAAGGCGCTGGCGTTCATCGCCGGACACCTCAACCTCAACGTCTTCGGCACGACGCGCTGCGTGATGGCCGGAAAAGAGCCTGTGAAGGCGTAAGAACTCCCCTGCGGGGAGACCCGCCGACGAAAAGGGGCGCATCCTGCGAGGAATGCGCCCCTTTTCCGTATCCGGACAGGGTGTCAGAAGCGGTAGCGGACGCCGACCAGCAGGCAGCCCGACGTACCGATACCGGCCTCGGCATAGGCCGCGACGCGTCCCCCGACTTCGACGCCGACGGGCGACACCTGGAAGGCGAACTGCGTGGATTTGCCGCTCTCGCCCCCGACCTCGGATCTGGAGAACGAGGCTCCCGCACCGAGGCGCGAATAGAACGAAACCACCTTGAGGTTCATCCAGTTCCACTTCACGTTGGGCAGCAGCGACCAGTAGCGGTTCCGGATCTCCGAGCCGGCGCCCCTGACCTCCTGCGTGTTCGAGGAGTAGACGACCTGCGCGCCGAGGCGCAGGCTGCCGATCAGGCGGAAACTGTAACCCACGGTGACGGCGCCCCACCCCTTGAGGTCGGTATTCGCATTCGTGAAAAGCCCGGTCAGCATGTCGCTGTACGAGTCGATCCAATCGGTGACGGGAGCGACGCCGTAGGACACCGAAACCTCGCTGCGGCGCGATCCCTGGGCGGCGGCGGGAACGGCCATCGCGACGACGGCCGCCGCCATCAGCAATTTCTTGATCATTGTTCTCTGTTTTTCAGGTTTTACGACTGCTAATATAGCAAAAATCACGCAACGAAATCAATCCGTTCGGCGGACAGGCGCGCGACGGGCGCAGAACGGGCACGCGACAGGCGCAGAACGGGCACGCGACAGGCGCAGAACGGGCGCGGAACGGGCAACGCATCGCGGACAATCACTCGTCCATCACCTCCCGCCGGATGGCTTCGAGATACCCGCGACCCCATTTCAGGTCCGGCTCGACATAATTTCCCTCGGCCCATTCGTTCCAGGATTTCAGCAGGATGATCCGGTGTTCGGGAGCTTTTCCCCGGACCATTTCCACAGCCTCCCGGAGGTGTTTCCCGAACAGCTCGGGCGTGGAATCCGTCACGATCCACCCCTCTTTCCCGCTGCACGGCGTGTGGTCCCAGTTCGGAATGACCGAGGGGAACACGTTCTCCCGGGTGTCTTCGTCCCCGTTGAGAAAATAAGCGGCCATCCGTTCATAGGGATAATTGAGCGGAATCTTCCGCCAGCGGTCGAATTTTACCCGCTGCCGTTCGAAAAACGAATGCCTTACATTGAAATACCCGACCAGCCGCAGCGGATTGACAGCGTCGCCCCCCGTAGAGAAAATGGCCCCGACGTTCGGAACCGGGGCGTTCTCGTGCCCGACGAAGTAGATTCCCGGCAGGCCGTTCTTTTCGGCCAGCTCCCGCCACGTGGCGATGAAAACCTTCACCTCGGGGTCCGCCAGCGGTTTGTAAATCATAAACAGCGGCTTGCCGTCCACCGTAATGTAACGATGGTCCCGGAAAGCGGGCAGCACGGCCCGGAAATGCGCCGTATAGTCTTCGACGCCTCCGTAGAGCTGTTCGATCAGCATGTTCCGGTTCGTGATCCCGTGGGCGAAGCCCCGCCAGCTCTCATTGGCCCAGGCCAGCGCGAACGGAAAATCGGGTTCGCCGCTGGCCAGCACCTCGTTGAAGGGACGTTCCAGCAACCGCTTGCCGTTGCCGAACCAGTAATGCCAGTAGACGAAGCCCTCGACGCCGTATTCGCGGGCCATATCCGCCTGCGCCTGCCGCGTCTCGGCGACCCGCAGGTCGTAATACCCCAGATCGGCCGGAACTCGGGGCTGATAGTGATTTCTGAAATACCGCCGGGCCTTACCCACGTTCGTCCATTCGGTAAAACCCTTTCCCCACCACAGGTCGTTCTCCGGGATGGGGTGAAATTGAGGCAGATACAATGCCAATAATCTCGCTTTCATACGTTGATCCGACAATCGGACCCGGATACCGGAGCAGACTGCAAGACCCTGCACAGCAAGGCTGTGCCCCGGCATGAAAAACGATGCGGAGGATTGTTCAGGATCCCCCGCATCGTATCCGGTCCGGTGTGTTTAAACCTCGTTTTCGACAGCTTTGAACAGCGCGACGTCCTCCGTCGTGGAGTTCATCACGTAGGTATAGGCCTCCGCGATCTTCGCCTCTGCAAGCTTGCAGAACACGCGCGCCGAAGCGGCATACTCCTCCGCCTCACCGGCCTGACGGGCCAGCAGGTAGGTGATGATGATGTGTCCGGCGGTCTCCACCAGGCGGCGGGCATGGAAATCCTTGAATCCGCAGACCTCCTTGTCGCCGGCCTCGACACGGGCCTGCATCTCCGAGAACTTGACGGTCAGCTCCTTGAGCTTCGTCACCACGGGGCACATCGCCTCCGTGTAGCTTTCGGCGGCATAGCGCCCGATCTGCTCCAGGAACGTGCCCTTCGTCACGGCGTTGATCGCCGCAACGACCTGCAACTGCGAGGTTCCCTCGTAGATGTTCATAATGCGTGCATCGCGGTACAACCGCTCACAGGGATAGTCCTTCATAAAACCCGACCCGCCGTGGATCTGGATGGCGTCGTAGGCCAGCTGGTTGGCGTACTCCGACGAGAAGAGCTTCACCAGCGGCGTGAAACCGTCGGCAAGGCGGTTGTAGAACTTCATCTCCTGACGCTCCTCCGCTTCGAGCGAACGCTCGTGGGAGATATGGCCGTACTGCTTGTAGACCTCGACGAAACGCGCCGTTTCGTACAGCAGCGCGCGCACGCCCTGCACCTTGGCCTTCATGTTCGAGAGCATCTCCGAAACGGCGGCGAACTGGATGATCGGCTTGCCGAACTGCTCGCGCTCGTGGGCGTATTTCAGCCCCTCGCGGTAAGCGGCCTCGCAGAGACCCACCGACTGTGCGCCGATGCCCAGACGTGCGGCGTTCATCAGCGACATCACATACTTGATCAGGCCCATCTTCCGGTCGCCGACCAGCTGCGCCGGGGCGTTCGTGAAGACCAGCTCGCACGTCGGCGATCCCTTGATGCCGAGCTTATTCTCGATGCGGCGCACCTTCACGCCGCCGTCGCGCTTGTCGTAGACCAGCATCGAGAGGCCGCGGGCGTCGGTCGTACCCTCTTCGGTACGCGCCAGCACGAGCGAAACCTCGCCGTCGCCGTTGGTGATGAAGCGTTTCACGCCATTCAGCAGCCACGTCTGCCGCTCCTCCGACCAGGTGGCCTTGAGCATCACGGCTCCGAGGTCCGAACCGGCGTCCGGCTCCGTGAGGTCCATGGCGCACGTCGCGCCCGCCGAAACCCACGGCAGATATTTCTGCTTGATCTCCTCCGAAGCGAACTCGTTCAACGTCTCGGCGCAGTCCTGCAACCCCCAGATGTTCTCGAAACTGGCGTCGGCGCGGGCCACCATCTCGTTGGCCATCACGAAGCAGATGAGCGGGAAGTTCAGTCCGTCGTACTTGCGCGGAAGCGTCATGCCGCTCAACCCCGCGTCAACCACCGCCTTCATGTTCTCGACCGTACCCGAAGCGTACTCCACATGGTCGTCGACCACGCGCGGACCCTCGTGGTCCACACCCTCGGCGTTGGGGGCGATCACCTCGCCGCAGACCTCGCCGGCGATCTCCAGCACGCGGCGGTAGTTGTCCATCGCGTCGTCGAAATCCTGCGGCGCATAGTCGTAGAGGTCCTTCTCCGCGAAACCGCGCTCCTTCAGCTCCACGATCTTGCGCATCAACGGATGCTGGAGGTGGAACTGCAAATCCTTGTTATCTGAAAAGAAATTAGCCATAATTAGTTGTTTTTAAGATTCGTAGGCTCCTGTTTTGGGGTAAATTCAATACCTATGACATAGAAGTGGGGAATGTTGCCGACAATTTCGCCCGACAGGTCGGGCGCGATCTCGTTCTCGCCGCAGAAACGGAACAGATTGTGCTCCGCATCGAACCACATCGAACCGTAAAAGACCAGCGGAATGAACTTTCCGGCCTCGAACGAGTCGATCCCGAACGGACGGGTGCAGTACTTGGTAAGCGTATAACCGCTCGACGAAGTCACGCTGCGGAGCTTGAGCCGCTGACTGGCCTCCCGCATCTCCGGGATACTGAAATTCAGCATCGCCGTCGAATCCGTCCCCGAAGGATAGAATCCAATCGTCAGTTTTTTGGCCAGCATGTAAATGCCCGCCTGCGGATCGGCCATCTCGCCGGGCAGGATTTCGCCGCGCACCTTCTCGGGGAAATCGCTTACGAGCAGTTTGTTCGGCCCGCAGGGAAACTCCCGGGAACGAATCTCCACGCCCGATTCGTACTCCTTGATATATACCGTCATGTCATAGCGGCCCGGTCCTTCGAGCAATTCCGACAGGTCAAAACCGAACGCCTCGTAACCAGCAGCTTCCAGCAGGGAGCGGAAGTCGTCGAACCCGACAGGCCGGCTCTTGATCTGCTGTCCGGAAACGGACGCAGAGAGGAGAAGCGTACAGATTACCGTCAGAAGCCTGCGCATCGCTATTTCGAGTTTTGTTTGTAGTACTTGATCATCTTGGGGATAATCTCATTGACATCGCCCGTGATGGCGTAGTCGGCGATCTTGTTGATCGGGGCTTCGGGGTCCGAGTTGATCGAGATGACCATCGACGACTGGTCCATGCCGGCCGTGTGCTGGATCTGACCCGAGATGCCGCAGGCGATGTAGAGCTTCGGACGCACCGTGACGCCCGTCTGGCCCACCTGACGCGCATGCTCCGTGAAGCCCGCATCGACGGCGGCGCGGCTGGCGCCCACTTCGCCTCCCAGAACGTCGGCCAGTTCGTGCACCAGCCTGAAGTTCTCTTTGGAACCCATGCCGTAGCCGCCGGCGACGATGATGCCCGCACCCTTGATGTCGATCTTGCGCTCCTCGATCTGACGGTCGATGATCTTCACCGCGAGGTCCGCGTCCGTGACCATCTTCTTCCAGTCGATCGCCTTCACCTCGCCCGCGCCGGGCTGTGCGGCGTACTCCTTGCGCATGACGCCCTCGCGGACGGTGGCCATCTGCGGACGGTGGTCGGGGTTGACGATCGTGGCGATGATGTTGCCGCCGAACGCCGGGCGGATCTGATAGAGGAGGTTCTTATACTCCGTACCCGTCTTGGCGTCCTTGTGGTCGCCGATTTCGAGCTGCGTGCAGTCGGCCGTAAGACCGCTGTGCAGGGCCGACGATACGCGGGGTGCGAAGTCGCGGCCCACGGGCGTGGCGCCGAACAGCGCGATCTGGGGCTTCTCCTGCCCGATCAGACCGCACAGGACCGCCGTGTGGGGCAGCGTGCGGAACGGGGAAAATAACGGATCATCGGCAACCCAGACCGTATCGGCGCCGTATTTGGCCAGTTCTGTTTCGATGCCGGCGAGGTTGTGGCCCAGGACGACGGCTTCGAGTTTCACGCCGAGCGTCGTGGCCAGTTCGCGGCCTTTGGTCAGCAGTTCGAGACTCACGTCGGCGACCTTGCCGCCCTCCATCTCGATATATACGAATATATTGTTCATCTCAAAAAAACGCATTAACCGAGCGTGTGGCTCGCGATGAGTTCAACCATAAGTTCATTGATGTCGTTGTCGGCGGCGGTGAGTTTCTTGGCCTCCTTGGCGGCGAAAACCACGTTCTCGATCCTCTTGACCTTCGTGGGCGAACCCTGGAGGCCGAGCTGCGCGGGATCGGGATCGACATCGGCGGCGGCCCACTCCACGATGCGGAGGTACTCCTTCGCGGCGGCGCGCTGCGCGGCGGGCGATTCGGGTGCGGCGGCGATCTCCGAACCGGCCAGCGCGCCCTTGTACTTCATCACGCGCTTGGCGTTGCGCGGGCGGCACTCGGCGGCCGAGGCGTTGACCGTCACAACGGCCGGAATCGGGCACTCGACGACCTCCGTGCCGTGCTCCAGACGGCGCTTGATGACCAGCGCGCCCTCACGGACTTCGAGAATCTCCTCGGCATAGGTCACCTGCGGAAGACCGAGCTTCTCGGCGACCTGCGGACCCACCTGCGCCGTGTCGCCGTCGATGGCCTGACGGCCTGCGAAAATCACGTCGGGGGCGATCTTCTTCAGCGCGCACGAAAGGGCGTAGGAGGTGGCCAGCGTGTCCGAGCCGGCGAACTCGCGGCCCGAAAGCAGGTAGCCGCTGTCGGCCCCGCGGAACATCGCGTCGCGGATGATGTCGGCGGCGCGCTGCGGACCCATCGTAAGGATATGAACCGTGGAACCCGCCACACGGTCCTTGAGCCGCAGGGCGGCTTCGAGCGCATTGAGGTCCTCGGGATTGAAGATGGCCGGAAGCGCCGCGCGGTTGACCGTCCCTTCGGGAGTCATCGCGTCCTTGCCTACGTTGCGGGTATCGGGAACCTGCTTGGCCAAAACAAGAATTTTGAGGTTTTGTTGTTGCATATAAGTAAGTAATGGTTATATATTGAATCCTTTTCCTTCTTTCACCGCTGTTGTCGCGGCGTTCCGTCGCGTTCGCGAATCTGCCCCGCCCCAAGCCCTCCCGCGGGAGGGACTTACGGCGTAAAACACGCCCCGTTTCTGCTTGGGCGGCTCGGCAATCCGCAAGCGACTGCCCCCGCCTGTCGCCGCAGTTGTCGCGACGCGACCGGGTCGTCAACCGGGATTTCGGCCGAAACGCGGACGGGCGGAAATCACACAAAAACGCATCCCTAACCTGCCACTGGGCAGCCGGGATGCGCGGTTGCTTATCGGACGATCGTTTCGCCGCGGTCGGGGCCTACGGAGATGATCTTCACGGGGACGCCCGTCTGCCGCTCGATGAACTCCACGTAGCGTTTGAACGCCTCGGGGAACTCCTCGTAGCTGCCGTACCGGCGCAGGTCGCATTTCCAGCCCTCGAACTCGGTGTAGACCGGACGGAGGTCGCCGGTGATTTCGTAGGGGAACTCCGAGGTGGTGCGGCCGCCGATCTCGTAGGCCGTGGCCACGCGGATCGTGTCGAAATCGTTCATCACGTCGGATTTCATCATAATCAGCTGCGTCACGCCGTTGACCATGATCGAATATTTCAGAGCCACCATATCGAGCCATCCACAGCGGCGGCGGCGGCCCGTGACGGCGCCGAACTCGTGGCCGATGTCGCACAGCCGCTCGCCCGTCTCGTCGAACAGCTCCGTGGGGAACGGTCCGCTGCCCACGCGCGTGCAATAGGCCTTGAAAATGCCGAAGACCTCGCCGATGCGGTTCGGGGCGACGCCCAGTCCGGTGCAGACGCCCGCGCAGACGGTGTTCGACGAGGTGACGAACGGATAGGAACCGAAGTCCACGTCCAAAAGCGTTCCCTGCGCGCCTTCGGCCAGAACGGACTTGTCCTGCGAGAGGCAGTCGTTGACGAAATATTCGCTGTCGATGATGTGGAAGCGGCGGAGGTATTTGACCGCCTCGAACCACTGCTTCTCCAGCTCGGCAATGTCGTATTGATAGTCGAGACTCTTCAGAATCTTCTCGTGGCGCGCCTTGGCCGCAGCGTAGATGCTTTCGAAATCGGGACTCAACAGATCCCCTACGCGCATGCCGTTGCGGCTTACCTTGTCGGTATAGGTGGGACCGATGCCCTTGCCCGTCGTGCCGATCTTGGCGCTGCCCTTGGCCGCCTCGTACGCGGCGTCGAGCATGCGGTGCGTGGGCAGAATCAGGTGGGCCTTCTTCGAAATGCAGAGCTGTTTGGTCAGGTCATGGCCGCTGGCAGCCAACGCTTCGGCCTCCTCGCGGAAAAGCACCGCGTCGATCACCACGCCGTTGCCGATGATGTTGGTCTTGCCGCCCTGGAAAATGCCCGAAGGAATCGAGCGGAGCACGTATTTCTCGCCGTTGAATTCCAACGTGTGACCGGCATTGGGACCGCCCTGGAAGCGGGCCACCACCTCGTAACGAGGCGTCAGCACGTCCACAACCTTCCCTTTGCCCTCGTCACCCCATTGCAGGCCGAGGATAACGTCAACTTTTTTCATTGTATCCGGTTCTGTTTTATGTTTGCAAAAGACATTTTTTGCATCCAAAGGTACGAATTATTATCCGAAACGCCCAAGCCGCGCGACGGACTTTTCAACAAATTATGAAGAAAAACCGTCCTTTTCGGACGGTTTTTTGCCGTAAATGGGGAAATAACGCACTCGGAAGCGGGGCCGTTCCGCCCGGAACCGAAATCCCCGCAACGGCCCGCCAGGCCGTTTCATGCCGGAAATCACTTGCGGACGAGTTCCGTCGGTCCGTTGAAGTCGACGCTTTGCGAGGCGAGGCAGTAGACCGTGGCAAGGGAGGGGTTGCCGCGCACGTCGGCACGCAGCCCCGAGGCGCAGGAGGTCACGTCCAGCGACCCCGCGAGGGCATTGTCCGGACAAAGAAGCGTTGCGAGCGAGGCGTTCGACTGCAAATCGAGGCGCGGCAGCGAGTTGCCGCCGCAATCGAGGTATGCGAGGCCGCGCAGGCCGTTCACGTCGAGCGACACAAGGCCGTTGTCCGAGCAGTCGAGCCATTCGAGGCGCGTCATCGTGACGTTCAGCCGCGTGAGCGCGTTGCCCCGGCAGTCGAGCCGTTCCAGACGCGTGAACTCCTTCAGGTCGGAGAGCGACGCGACGCCCCGTTTCGGACACTCCACCGTGCGGACACGCTGCGCCTCGTAGCGCGAGATGCGGCCGTCGCCATCGACGTCGAATTCGCCCAGACAGTAGGCCTCGAAGGCCTTGTCGTAAAATGTCAGGTAGATGTATCTGTTCTTCTCGTCGCGCTCGTCCTCGGCAAGGCCGCAGGCCGCCGAGAGCAGTAGGAGCAGGACGGGAAGGGCGCGGACCATAGGCGGCGTCAGATGTTCACGTCGTCGTCGGAGGCGTCCGAAGCGTCCGAGCTGTCGTCGTCGCCCTGAATGTCGTCGGCCCCCTTGATCTCGTCGTCGTAGTAGTCCTTGTCGTCGTCGTCGTGCGAATTGTCGTCGACCTTCACGTCGATCTTCACCATGTAGGCTATCTCGTCCGTATCATAAGGAACGGCATAGAAAAAATCGCCGTTGGGCTTGTCGACACGGATCATCGCATCGGTGAATCCCAGCGGGTATTTCGCCTTCACAGCCTCCTGCAACTCGGGGCTGAGGTTATGAAAACTCGTCGCAATATGTTTCTTCACGATATTCGGTTTAGTCATGGTAGTGTCTCGAAATTTTTTGCAATTATAAGCAAAATTTGAATATCGCACCACATCTGCAATTTTTTTTTGCATTTTTTTTGATTTTACACCAAATTCACCCGTTGTTAAGGACAAAATATGTAACTTTACACACGTTATTTAAGGATTATGGTACGCGAACGGATCGAGGAGCTGCGCCGGCAGCTCGAACTGCATAACTTCAAATATTACGTCGAAAACGCCCCCGAGATTTCGGATTTCGAGTTCGACGCAATGATGCGCGAACTTCAGGATCTGGAGCGCGCACACCCCGAATACGCCGACCCCAACTCGCCTTCGGTGCGCGTGGGAAGCGACCTGACGGCCGAGTTCCGGACCGTGAAGCACCGCTACGCGATGCTGTCGCTGGGCAACACCTACTCGCTGGACGAACTGCACGAGTTCATCGGCCGCATCGAGCGCGAAGCCGGGGCCACGGACTACGTCTGCGAACTGAAATTCGACGGCACGGCCATCTCGCTCACCTACGAGCACGGACGGCTCGTGCGCGCCGTGACCCGCGGCGACGGCGTCGAGGGCGACGACGTGACGGCCAATGTCCGCACCGTGCGCACGGTGCCCCTGCGCCTGCGGGGCACGGACTGGCCCGACCTCTTCGAAATCCGCGGCGAGATCCTGATGCCCTACGCCTCGTTCGACCGCCTCAACGCCGAGCGCGAGGCCAACGGCGAGCAGCTCTTCGCCAACCCCCGCAACGCCGCCGCCGGGACGCTCAAGCAGCAGTCGTCGGCCGTGGTGGCCCGGCGCGGACTGGACTGCACGCTCTACCAGCTGGCGGGCGACGAGCTGCCCTTCTCGAGCCATTGGGAGAGCCTCGAAAAGGCCCGCCAGTGGGGGTTCAAGGTCTCGGACGCGGCGCGCATCTGCCGCAGCGTCGCCGAGATCGACGCATTTATCGAACACTGGGACACCGCACGGCGCCGCCTGCCCTTCCCGACGGACGGCGTGGTGATCAAGGTCAACGACTTCGCCGTCCGGCGCCAGCTGGGATTCACAGCCAAGGCCCCCAAGTGGGCCGTGGCCTACAAGTTCAAGGCCGAACGGGCCGCCACGCGGCTCGACAGCGTGTCGTTCCAGGTAGGACGCACCGGGGCTATCACGCCCGTCGCCAACCTCGAACCGGTGCTGCTGGCCGGAACCACCGTGCGGCGCGCGACGCTGCACAACGCCGAGCAGATGGCCCAGCTGGACATCCGCCCGGGCGACACGGTCTACGTCGAGAAGGGCGGCGAGATCATCCCGAAGATCATCGGCGTGGACCTCGCGCAGCGTCCGGCCGACAGCCATCCGTTCGAGTACATCACCGTATGCCCCGAGTGCGGGACGCCGCTGGTGCGCTACGAAGGCGAGGCCAAGCACTACTGCCCCAACCAGAGCGGATGCCGGCCCCAGATCATCGGGCGCATCATCCACTTCATCCGCCGCAAGGCCCTCGACATCGAGGGGCTGGGCGAGGAGACCGTCGAACTGCTCTACGAAAACGGACTCGTGCGCGACGTGGCGGACCTCTACGACCTGCGGGCCGAACAGCTGGCCCCCCTGCCCCGGCTGGGCGAGAAGTCGGCCGACAACATCATCCGCTCGGTGGAACGCTCGAAGGCGGTTCCCTTCCAGCGCGTGCTGTTCGGGCTGGGAATCCGCTTCGTGGGAGAGACCACGGCCAAATACCTCGCCGAGCATTTCCGCTCGCTGGACGCCGTGATGCGGGCCACGCGCGAGGAGCTGGTCGAGGCCGACGAGGTGGGCGGACGCATCGCCGACGCCATCATCGAATACTTCGCCGAGGAGGACAACCTGCGGATCATCCGCCGCCTGCGCGCCGCGGGGCTGCAATTCGAAGCCGAGGCGCGCCGCCTGGCGTCGGAGGCGCTGGCGGGCCGGAGTTTCGTGGTCTCGGGCAAGTTCACGCGGAGCCGCGACGAAATGAAGGAGCTGATCGAACTGCACGGGGGCCGGAACCTCGCGGCGGTGTCGGGCAGCGTCGACTACCTCGTGGCGGGCGACAAGATGGGCCCGGCGAAGCTGAAGAAGGCCGAGAAGCTGGGTGTAAGGATCATCTCCGAGGAGGAGTTCATCGCCATGATCGAAGGCGGAGGCCCGGTGGAAAAGGCCGCACAACAGGAATTATTCTGACAGGCGCAAGACGCCTGCTTTGAGGACTGACGCAAAACGACAACAGATAAAACGACAATCAGAGACATTATGCTACGACACAAACTTTCCGGCGTGGGCGCCGCGATGATCACCCCTTTCACGGCAGACGGCCGCGTCGACTACAAGGCGCTGGCCCGCATGATCGACTACGTGATCGACGGCGGCGTGGACTACATCGTCGCACTCGGCACCACGGCCGAGACCCCCACGCTCTACATGCCCGAACGCGCCGTGATCGCCATGTTCATCACCAACCAGATCGCAGGCCGCGTGCCGCTAGTGATGGGCTGCGGCGGCAACTCCACCTCGGAGGTGCTGGACCAGCTGCGCGAATTTGACCTGCGGGGCGCCGACGCCATTTTGAGCGTGACGCCCTATTACAACAAACCTTCGCAGGAGGGGCTCTACCAGCATTTCCGCACCGTCTCGGAGCATTCGCCCCTGCCGGTGATCCTCTACAACATCCCGGGCCGCTCGGGCGTCAACATGACCGCCGAGACCACGCTCCGCTGCGCCGCCGACTTCCGCAACGTCATCGGCATCAAGGAGGCGTCGGGCGACATCGGGCAGATGCAGCGCATCCTGGACAACCGTCCCGAGGGATTTCTCGTGCTGTCGGGCGACGACGGCATGGCCATCGAGCTGATGCGCCGCGGAGGCGACGGCGTGATCTCCGTGGCGGCGAACGCCTTTCCGCAGCGGTTCATGGAGTGCGTGAACCATGCCAAGGCGGGCGACTTCGACGCGGCGGAAAAGGCTTATGCCGCGCTGGACGAAGCCGTGCACGCGCTCTTCGAGGAGGGCAACCCCGTGGGCGTGAAATGCGCCCTCTCGGTGATGGGACGCATCGGCGACACGATGCGCCTGCCGCTGGTCGCCGGATCGGAAAAACTCCGCGCGAAGTTCGAAGAGCTGATCGCCAGATACGATTTGCGCTGATTTTGCGTTTGTACCGGAAACGACCGCTATGAAACGATTGCTGCTTCTCTCACTGCTGGTTCCGGCGCTGGCCGCCGCCGGAGTCCCCGACGAGGACATGATCCTCGACCGGACGATGGACGCCCAGTCCGCGTTCTACTACCCCGCGCTGATGATGCGCTACAACGCGGGCGACGAGACGCTGACCGACGAGGATTACCACTACCTCTACTACGGATACGCCTACCGCGACGAATACAAGCCGCTGGCCGTGAACCCCGATCTGGACAAAATGCTGATGCTGGCCTCGGGCATCGACCCCGACAAACCCGACAGGGCCACGCTGGAAACGATGGTCTCGGTGGGAAACGACGCCCTGAAACGCGATCCGTTCAGCCCCAAAATCCTCAACCTCATGTCGTTCGCCTACGGTGCGCTGGGCGACAAGGAGCAGGAAAAAGCCTGGTCGGACCGCATGAACGGCGTCATCCGCACGATCCTCGGCTCGGGCGACGGATTCACGCAGAAGACCCCGCGCCATGTGCTGATGTTCGACCACGCGCTCGACGTGCTGGCCGCCGAAGGGCTTTCGTTCGGCAAGGCGCGCATCGTCAGCCGCACGGTGGAGTTCGTGCCGCTGGTCGTTCCCTATGTGGTCGAGGGCAAGAAGCGCAAGGGATTCTATTTCGATTTCAGCCGCGTCTACTGGAACAAACCCGAGGGTTACACCTACCAGCGCGACCGCACGTGGCAGTTCAACAACCTCAAACCCCGCACCTATAAATGATCCGCATTCTCCGGCATACGCTCTGCCTCGCCCTGCTGCTGACGCTCGCGGCCTGCGAAAAAGACCGCGAGCCGCGAATCGAGGTCTCGACGGGAGAGATTCACCTCCCGGGCGACGCTTCGTCCGGAACGACGTTCACCGTGTCGGCCGAAGAACCGTGGACGCTGTCGTATACCGGCGAGGGATTCGCCGTGACGCCGGACGGCGGCGCCCGCGGGGAGACGACGGTCACGGTGACCGCTTCCGAACCCAACTCCGCCAAGGCGCGCCGGAAGCTGGGCACGATAACCGTCCGCCACCCCGCCAACAAGGACGGCTATCCGGTCGAGGTCTACCAGCGGCCCGCCGTGGCGACGCAGACCCTTCTGCTGTACATGCCCGGACGAAGCCTGATCGACTATTACGAGCGCAACATCGAGGGCGTCAGTGCGGCCGTGACGAACCAAATCCCGGGCGACGGGCGCATTCTGGTTTGCTACCAGCCCGAGAAACATTCGTCGGCCGTCCTGCAGGAGATCCGTTACGACCCGGCGACGGAACGGTGCGAACGAACGACGCTCAAAACCTACGACGGCTTCAACGCCGGAAACCCCGAAAAGGTACGGCAGCTGTTCGCCGATGCCGCGGAGCTGGCTCCGGCCCAAAACTACGGGCTGATCATCGGCTGCCACGGCAAGGCGTGGATTCCGGTCGCCAGCGGCTCGCTCTCCTACTCGATGCGGCGTTCCGCCGAGGACGACCTATGGGCCGCGCCCCCGGGGGCCAAGCAGACCCGTTCGTTCGGCGACAAGGGCTACGAACTGAACATCACGGAGCTGAAGGAGGCGCTCGAAGCGCAGCAGTTCCGTTTCGACTACCTGATCTTCGACGACTGCTTCATGGCCAACATCGAAACGCTCTACGACCTGCGTTCGGTCATCGGCTACATCGTGGCGTCGCCCTGCGAGGTCATGGGCGACGGATTCCCCTACGACCGGATCGTCCCCCACCTGTTCGAAACGGGACCGGTCGCGGACCGGCTCGCGGAAACCTGCCGGGAGTTCTGGAACCTCTACGAAAACGAATACCAGAGCACGACCTGGAAAGAGCAGTCGGGCTGCATCTCACTGGCCGTCACGTCGCAGCTGGACGCGCTGGCGGAAGTGATGCGCCGCATCAACGAAAAAGGCAAACAGCCGTTCGAACTCTCGCAGCTCCAGTACTACGAGGGACTGATGACACACCTTTTCTACGACTTGGGGCATTACGTCGAATTGAGCTGCGGCGACCCGGCGCTCGTCGAGGAATTCACGACGCAACTCGACCGGGCATTTCCCCCCGAAAGCCGTCTGTGCACGAAGCAGTTCTATTCCCAATACAACAACGGGTCGAACCCCGTGCATTTCTATACGGGCGTCTCCGTGAGCGAGCCTTCGACGAAGTACGTCGCCGAAAACCGGATGACGAACTGGTATCGGGACACGCATTAAATGAAATGAAAAGAGCGATTCTCACGAATCGCTCTTTTCATTTATGCATACAGCCCGGACTTCCTATTCATACTGCCCGGACTTCAGCCGCTCCACCTCCTCGCGGGTCAGGAACCGCCACGCTCCGCGCTTGAGGTTCTTCTTCGTGAGACCCGCATAGTAAACGCGGTCGAGTTTGGTCACGGTGTAACCCAGGAACTCGAAAATACGGCGCACGATGCGGTTGCGGCCCGAGTGGATCTCGATGCCCACCTCCTGCTTGTTCTCCTTGACGTAGGAAATCTCGTCGGCGAAGATCTCGCCGTCTTCGAGCGTGACGCCCTCGGCGATGCGGTCCATGTCGGCGCGCGTCAGAGGTTTGTCGAGCGTCACCTGGTAGATTTTCTTCTTCTTGTAGGAAGGGTGCGTCAACTGCTTCGTAAGGTCGCCGTCGTTGGTGAACAACAGCAGCCCGAGGCTGTTCTTGTCGAGACGTCCCACCGGGTAGATGCGCTCCGTGCAGGCGCCCGAGACCAGCTCCATGACCGTCTTTCCGGCATGGGGATCGTCGAGCGAAGTGACGTAGCCCTTGGGCTTGTTCAGCACCAGGTAGACCTTCTTCTCGCCCTGCACCGGCTCGTCGTTGAACCGCACTTCGTCGGTCGGCAGCACCTTGGTTCCCAGTTCGGTGACGATCTTGCCGTTGACCGAAACGACGCCCGCCGTGATGAAATCGTCGGCCTCGCGGCGCGAGCAGATACCCGACTGGGCGATGAAGCGGTTCAGGCGCATCTCGCCCGTCTGCTTCTCGGGATTGAATTTCGGATACGACGCCGGTTTGTCGTCGTGTTTCTTATAGGCAGGTTTGAACGGTTTGTCGACGAACTTCCGGTCGCCGAATTTCTTATCCCCGAATTTTTTCTCGCCGAACTTCTTCTCGCCGTAGGGCTTGTCGCCGAACTTCTTGGGTCCGAATTTCTTCTCGCCGTAGGCCGGCTTATCGCCGTAACTGCGGCGCGGACGCTCCTCGTCGCTGCGGTGACGGTCACCGTCGTAGCGGGGTTTGTCGCCGAAGGAACGTCGCGGACGGTCGTCGTCCTGACGCTGACGGTCGCCATACGAACGCGGCTTATCGTCGTACTGACGCTGACGGTCGCCATAGGGACGCGGGCGGTCGCCCTCCCCGCGGGATTTGTCGCCGTAGTGCGGCTTCTCGAAGACCGGACGGTTGTCGGCCGTGAAATGGGGGTTATACGAAGCCCGGCGTTCGGGCCTGTTTTCAAAGGAGGGTTGCTCCGAATCGGCGGCATCACGCTGCAAACGCGGGCGACGCTCGACACGCTCCGCCGTAGCCACTACGGTGCGCTTGCGTTTGTCGCGTCCGAAGCGTTCAAGCACCGGGGTCGAGTCGTTTTTAGGATCTTTCATTTTCTATTCGTCTAATAAATTATCGGGGGCAGGGACCGGAACGTGCCGACCGGGTTCACGCGCGTGATACCGGACGCAGCCCGTCCGAGCCGGTTTCCACCCGGCAAAGGTAATCCATTTTTCCGGATTATAACACATAACGTGCCCGATTTCAACCGTTTTAGGAATAATTGCGCCGGAAGGCGACAAAACGCCTGCTTTTGCCGTATCTTTGCCGAAAAATAACTCCCCGACGACCGGCGGCATTCCGGCAGAAGCCCCGCGCCGCCCGGCATCGGCTGCGACACCCGATCCTGCGTTATGAACATGAACCGCGAAATACTGCGCATTGCGCTCCCCAATATCGTCTCGAACATCACCGTGCCGCTCATGGGCATCGTATCGACCGCCATCGCCGGACACTGGGGAGCCGACTCCGCCGCCACGATCGGCGCGCTGGCCATCGGCGTCTCGATCTTCAACTTCATCTACTGGAACTGCTCGTTCGTGCGCATGGGAACCAGCGGGCTGACGGCCCAGGCGTTCGGCGCGGGCGACTTCCGCGAGTGCACCAACATGCTGGCCCGCGCGCTGTCGGTGTCGGCGGTGATGGGTGTGCTGATGATCCTGCTCCAATACCCCGTGGGAGAACTGGCCCTCTGGGCCATGAACGGCAGCGAAATGACCCGCGACTACTTCTACGCCCGCATCTGGGCCGTGCCGGCGGGCATCGTGCTCTTCGGGTTCAACGGCTGGTTCACGGGGATGCAGAACGCCATATTCCCCATGCTGACGGCCGTCACGGTCAACATCGTGCACATCCTTTGCAGCCTCTGGTTCGCCTTCGGGATGGATATGGGCATCGTGGGCATCGCCTACGCCTCGGTGATCGCCCAATGGACCGGCGTGGCGCTCTCGGCGCTGCTGCTCGCCGCCAAATACCGTCCGATCCTCACCGGGATCGACTGGTCGGAGGTGCTGGACCTCAAACCGCTGAAGACGTTCTTCATCATCAACCGCGACATCATCCTGCGCACGTTCTGCATCGTCGCGGTCTACACCTTCTTCACCGGGGCGTCGGCACGCATGGACGACCCCGCGCTGCTGGCCGTGAACACCCTGCTGCTGCAACTCTTCACGCTCTTTTCCTACATGAACGACGGCTTCGCCTACGCCGCCGAGGCGCTCACGGGACGCTTCATCGGGGCGCGCGACAGCGTGTCGCTGCGCGACTGCCTGCGGAGGTGCATCGCCTGGGGAACGCTCGTATCGGTGGTCTTCGTGGGGATTTATCTCGTCTGGTGGCGCGACCTGGTGGGCGTGTTCGTAGACCACTCGGCGCCCAACGCCGGGGTGATCGAGGAGCTGGCGGGACGCTACATCGTCTGGATCATCCTCATCCCGATCGCCTCGGCCATGCCCTTCATCATGGACGGCATCATGGTCGGAGCCACCGAAACGCGCGTCATGCGCGACTCGATGTTCTGGGCCACGGCGGCCTATTTCGCCATTTACTACGCCTGCTACCCGCTGATCGGCAACAATGCCCTGTGGCTGGCCTTCACGCTCTACATGTTCCTGCGCGGAGTGATCCAGTTCTTTATGACCCGCCGGCTGAAAACCATCTACGACAAGATCGCATAGGACCCGGACAACCGCCAGTCGCGCCACCCCTCGGGACGGATCGCCGCGGGAAATCGGCCGCCGTCACACGGCAGCAGGAGAAGACGAATCCGTATTCGTTGCGCTCGGTGGTCGAAGCGGCCGTGATGAAACTGTCGGCCTTGCAATGGATCGTCGAACACTCGAACAGCACGATCGAAGGGCCGAAAATGAAGTCGGCGGTTCCCTCGACATAACAATTCTCGACATGTACGCGCGAAACGTAGCCGCGAGCAAAGAAGGTGTCCTGATCGCCGATGAGCGCACAATGATACAGATGGATGCGGTCGCCGCGGGTTTCGAGCGCCACGGCCTGCCCTACCCTTCCGGCATCGTTCTCGACGGTCAGGCAATCCAGATAGACATCGTCGGCCTGAACGGACATCGTATAACTGTCGTAGGTGGTCAGCTCGCGGCCGTCGACGACTTTGCCGGCATAGTCGCCCCAGACGATGCGGGTTTCAGCCATTTCATCGCCCAGAATCCGGACCTTGTCCTTATAGACGTCGAGCGTCACCTTCTCGCGATAGACGCCGGGCATAATCCGCACCGTGCGCCACTCCGCAGGCTTCGACGGCAGGGCGTCGAAACACGCCTGAATGGTCCGGAAATCCCCGCCGCCGTTGCAGTCGACGGTATAGACCTTCTCTGCCGAGGCGACGAACGAGGACAGGAGAAGGATCGTTATGATTACAGCGGATTTCATCATAGGTTCGGTGAACGCAATTACACGCTACAACGTCACCCCCGTCTTGAAGATGGCGATCTCCTTGAAACCCGTCTCCTCGTGCTTGAGACGCTCGCCGCCGGCCGTGGCCAGCACCTTGCCGATGAAACGCTCCAGCACGGCCTGCGGCTCCTCGTCCTCGACCAGCGTGCCGGCGTTGAAGTCGATCCAGTTGGCCTTGAACTCCGCGAGCTGCGTGTTGGTCGAAATCTTCATCGTGGGCACGAACGACCCGAAAGGCGTGCCGCGTCCCGTGGTGAAGAGCACCAGCTGGCAGCCCGAGAGAGCCAGCGCCGAAGCGGCCACCAGGTCGTTGCCCGGAGCCTGCAAGAGGTTCAATCCCGGCTTCGTGACGGGCTGTGCGTAGATCAGCACGTCGACGACGGGCTGCGCCCCGCCCTTCTGCACGCAGCCGAGCGATTTCTCCTCAAGGGTCGTGATGCCGCCCTTCTTGTTGCCCGGCGAGGGATTTTCATAAATCGGCTGGTCGAACCGGCGGAAATAGCGTTTGAAATCGTTGATCAGCGAGACCGTTCCGTCGAAAACCCGGCGGTCTGCGGCGCGGTCCATCAGGATCGTCTCGGCGCCGAACATCTCGGGAACCTCCGTCAGCACCGTCGTGCCGCCCTGCGCGATCAGCCAGTCGGAAAACAGCCCCACCAGCGGATTGGCCGTGATGCCCGAGAAACCGTCCGAGCCGCCGCACTTCAAGCCCACCTTGAGGTAAGCGAGCGGAAGCGGCTGACGCTTATCGGCTTTGGTCTTTTCCACCAGCCCGCGGCAGATTTCGAATCCCGCCTCGATCTCGTCCTCGACCTCCTGGGCGACGAGGAACTTCACCCGCTCGTCGTCCCATTGGCCGATCACCTCTTTCAGGGCCGACACCTGGTTGTTCTCGCACCCGAGGCCCAGCACCAGCACGGCGCCAGCATTGGGGTGACGCACCAGCGCAGCCAGCGCCCGCTGCGTATTGGCGTGGTCGTCGCCCAGCTGCGAACAGCCGTAATTGTGGGTGTAGACCCGCACGTCGTCGAGGTGCGAGCAGTCGCACTCGCGCTTCACACGCTCCGCGATGGCCTGCGCCTGCCCGTTGACGCACCCCACCGAGGGCACGATCCACAACTCGTTGCGAATGCCCATCGTATCGTTCCCGCGCAGGTAACCCATCACCCGCACGTCGCGCTTCGGGCACCCGACATCGTAAACCTTGGGGGCATAGGTGTATTCGAGATCGTCGCGGAGGTTGGTTTTCAGGTTGTGCGTGTGAATCCACCCACCCTGCGGCACGTCCTGCGTGGCGTGACCGATGGGATAGCCGTACTTCACGACGTTCTCGCCCGCGGCGATGTCGCGCAGGGCGAACTTATGGCCGCGCGCAACGTCCTCGCGGAGCGTCACGGCGACGCCCTCGACATCGAGCGTCTCGCCCTCGTGCAGGTCGTCGGCCAGTGCGACGGCGACATTGTCCGCAGCGTTGATTTTCAGAAACCGTTTCATATCAATAAAATAAGCCGCATGTCCGGGTCCCGCAAAGCCCCCGCCGAGGCGGGGGTTCGGGGGTGAGTCGGACTTGTGAACACGACCGGAGGCCGTGCCACGAACCGTCCGAAACGCCGCACCGGAACAGCTGACTGGTTACGCTCCTAAAAACTTCTTCAAGGCATCTTTCATGCCCAGCGTCTCGATGTCGCGGACATAGCCCGCAACGGTCCCGATGAAGCCCGGAACCTCCGAGAAATCGACGGTGAAGATGCCGCTCTCCTTCACGATCTTCGTGATCGTAGCCTCCATGTCGGCCGAATCCCAGTTGGCGCAGATGTAGTCCACGAACTCCCTCGTGTCGTCGGGTTCGAAACCGCTGTTCGGCCCGTAGAGGGTCATCAGCGCGGCGAACGTGAATGCTTCGCGTTCGGCCAGCCGCTGCGCCTTGAACCAGTTGTCGCGCACGGTCGGATAGTTGCGCGCCTCCCATTTCGAAAGCGAGTTGAGCGAAATGGACCGGAGCATGTGCTTGATGAAGGGGTTGTAGAAACGCTCCAGAATCCCGGCGGCGAACTTCTTCAGCTCGTCCCGGTCCTCGTCGATCATCGGGATCACCTCCTCGGCGACCATGTCGTTGACGAACCGCTCGATGTCGGGCGTATTGAAAGCGTCCATCACCGTCTCGCAGCCCATTTGCAGGGCGATGGGCACCATGCCCGTATGCGACCCGTTCAGGATGCGGACCTTCTTGTCGCGGAACTGCTTGATCGAGGGCATGAAAACGACGTGCAGCCCCGCCTTGTCCAGCGGCAGTTCCTTCATCACCTCCTTGTAGCCCGGGCCGCCGATGGCCCACAGGTGGTACAGCTCGGCCTTCACCACGAGGTTGTCGTCATAGCCGATCTCCTCCCTGATCTCGCCGATCTGCTCGCGCGGGAATCCCGGCACGATGCGGTCCACGAGCGTGTCGCAGAAATGACAGTTCTTTTCGACCCAGTCGATGAAATCCTGCCCGAGCTTGTGGTATTCGGCGTGTCTGATGACGTATTCGTGGAGCGTCGAGCCGTTGTTCTCGATCAGCTCGCAGCAGATGATGCAAAGGCCCTTGGTCGGGTCGCCGTTGAAATGTTTGAACCGCTTGTACAGCAGCGCCGTCATCTTGGCGGGGTACGATTTCGGAGGACAGGCCGTCAGATCGTCGCCCTCCTCGTAGCGGATGCCCGCCTCGGTGGTGTTCGAAATGGTGATCTTCAGCTCCGGCGAGAGGAAATACGCCTCGTATTTCGCATAGTCCACATAGGGATTGAACGAATCCATGATGCTCTTCACCAGCCGCACGTCCTTCTTGGGCCGTTTGTTCTCGATGCCCTCCAGATAGACGTGGTACATGTTGTCCTGCCGGTGCATCAGGTCGATCATCCCCAGCACCTTGCGCTCGGGGTCGATGATCGGCTGGCAAACGGCCACGCCTGCATCCATGACGCCCTTCTCGTTGGCGATGTCGATCTGCCAGTCCACGAAGGCTCTCAAGAAGTTGCCTTCGCCGAATTGCAGGATGCGAACGGGGCGGCCGACCGTTTCGACGGTCGACTTGTTCAGTTGCTTGATCATTGTATGTCCGGTTTTTAAGTTAATCCAATACAATCGGTTTGTATTTCGGAACCAGCGTCTTCATCACGATCCAGCCGATGAGGTAAGCCACGGCGCAGATGCAGAAGACGACGAAATATCCGGCGGGCTTACCCTCGAAACCCATGAACTGCATCGCCGTTTCGTCGGCATATACGAACAGCCAGCCGGCGAACCATTGCAGGATCATCGAGCCTACGCCGCCGGCCATGCCGCCGATGCCCGTCACGGTGGCGATCGCCGACTTGGGGAACATGTCGCCGATGGTCGAGAAGATATTGGCCGACCACGACTGGTGCGCCGCGCCGCCCAGACCGATCAGGATGATCGGGAACCACGGCGAGATCGTGCCCATGGGCTGCGCCAGCAGCACCAGCAGCGGAATGAACGCGAAGATCAGCATGGCGCGCATGCGTGCCGCATAGGGGTTCAGCCCCGTCTTGTTGATGATGATCGTCGGAAGCTTGCCGCCGTAGATCGACAGCATCGTGATGGCATAAAGCGTGAAGATCAGCGCCACGCCCAGCCCTTCGGACATCTTGATCCCGAACTGCGAATTGAGGTACGAGGGGGTCCAGAAGAGGAAGAACCACCACACGCCGTCGGTCATAAACTTGCCGAAGGCGAAGGCCCACGTCTGTTTGAACGAGAGCGTTCTCCAGAACGAGATCTTCTCGCCCTCCTGCTCCTTGCCGACCGTCTCGCCGTCGACCACTTCGTGCTGGTCCTGCTCGATATACTCCAGCTCGGCGGCATTCACCTTCGGGTGGTCCGAGGGTTTCTTGTACATGAAGACCCAGAAGCCCATCCAGACGAAGCCCAGGGCGCCGATCACGATGAAGGCCATCTCCCAGCCCCAGGCCTTCGCCAGCAGCGGAATGGTCAGCGGGGCGAACAGCGCGCCGATCGAAGCGCCGGCATTGAAGATCGAGGTGGCGTAGGCGCGGTCCTTCTTGGGGAAGTACTCGGCGGTCACCTTGATGGCTGCCGGGAAGTTGCCCGCCTCGCCCAGGGCAAGGATGCAGCGCGCGGCGATGAAGAAATACATGCTGACCATGGCGATGGTCGCGGCCAGGGCCGACCCGGCCTCGACGGCGCGCAGCGCGGCGGCGTCGGGAAGCCCCACCCATGCCTCGGTGGCGATGCCGCAAAGGGCGTGCATGCAGGCTCCCATCGACCAGACGCCGATGGCCCACAGATAACCTTTCTTGGTGCCCATCCAGTCGATGAAACGGCCCGCGAAGAGCATGCAGACGGCATAGACGATCGAGAAGATCGAAGTGATCAGCCCGTAGTGGTACTCGTTCCAGTGGAATTCGGGCTTGATGAACTCGTCCCACGTCAGCGAGAGCACCTGACGGTCGAGGTAGTTAACAGTCGTTGCGAAGAAGAGCATCGCACAGATGACCCAGCGATACTGCGTCATCTTCCCAGCGAGAGTCGATTTGTTGTTTGTCATTATGGGGTTTAATTAAGTAGTGTTCAGGAATTGGTGAGCCGCAGAAACGGCGTCCGGCGGCAGAGCGGGGCCGCCGCCGAACTACCGAACTTACGGAATCGGTTTTAACGTACCCGGGCGATCACGTCCAGAGCGAAACGGCATTTTTCGGTGATCGCCGCCCAGTCCTTCGCGGCGACGACCTCTTTCGGGAAGAGCTGCGAGCCCATGCCCACGCAATAAACGCCGGCCTTGAACCACGCCGTGAGGTTCTCCTCGGTGGGTTCCACCGCTCCGGTGGCCATGATGTTCGACCACGGCAGCGGGGCCTTGACGTTCTTGACGAACGACGGACCGCCCACGTTGCCCGCGGGGAAAACCTTCGTCAGGTCGCAGCCCAGTTCCTGCGCCGTGCCGATCTCCGTCACCGAACCGCAGCCAGGGGTGTAGGGAACCAGATGGCGGTTGCAGACCCTGGCCACCTCGGCGTTCAGGTAGGGACCCACGACGAAGTTGGCGCCGTACTGCATGTACATCGCGGCCGTCGGGGCGTCGACCACCGAACCGATGCCCAGGATCATCTCCGGGCACTCCGCGGCGGCGAATTTCACCAGACGGATGAACACCTCCGAAGCGAAATCGCCGCGGTTGGTGAACTCGAAAGCGCGCACGCCGCCTTCGTAGCAGGCTTTCACGACCTGCTCGGCCACGTCGGCGTCGGCATGATAGAATACGGGAACCATGCCGGTCTTACCGATGGCCTCCAGAACTTGCATTTTATTGAAGCGAGCCATAATTTTTAATTCCTAATTTTCATTTTTAATCATCTCTGCACCCGTCCGCTGGCATTCCCTCCGGCCAACGACTCGACCTCCTCGGCCGATACGAGGTTGAAGTCGCCGTTGATCGTGTGCTTCAGGGCCGATGCCGCCACGGCGAACTCCAGGGCCTCGCCCTGCGTCGGCTTGGTCAGCAGGCCGTGAATCACGCCGCCCGAGAACGAGTCGCCGCCGCCCACGCGGTCGATGATCGGGTCGATGTCGTAACGCTTCGACTCGTAGAACTCCTCTCCGTTGTAGATCATGGCTTTCCAGCCGTTGTGCGTCGCCGAGAACGACTCGCGCAGGGTCGAGATCACATACTTGAACCCGAACGTCGCGGCCATCTGGCGGAAGATGCCCTTGTAGCCCTCGGCGTTGGTTTCGCCGCCCTCGACATCGGCGTCGGGCTTGAACCCGAGGCACAGCTCGGCGTCCTCCTCGTTGCCGATGCAGACATCGACGTACTGCATCAGGGGCTTCATAATCGACTGCGCCTTCTCCTTGGTCCAGAGCTTCTTGCGGAAGTTCAGGTCCACCGACACCGTCACGCCGTGACGCCTGGCGGCCTCGCAGGCCAGACGGGTCAGTTCGGCGGCCTTGTCCGAAATCGCGGGCGTGATGCCCGACCAGTGGAACCAGTCGGCGCCCTCCATGATGGCGTCGAAGTCGAAATCCTGCGGATCGGCCTCGGCGATCGACGAATGCGCACGGTCGTAGATCACCTTCGAGGGACGCATCGAGGCCCCGGTTTCGAGGTAGTAGATACCCACGCGGTCGCCGCCGCGGGCGATGAAATCGGTCCTCACGCCGTATTTGCGCAGCGCATTGACCGCCGACTGGCCGATCTCGTGCTTCGGGAGTTTCGAGACGAAGTAAGCCTCGTGGCCGTAGTTGGCGCACGAAACGGCCACGTTGGCCTCGCCGCCACCATAGACGACGTCGAACGAATCGGACTGAACGAAGCGCGTGTTTCCGGGCGTCGAAAGACGCAGCATGATTTCACCTAATGTTACGATTTTCATGGTATTATGACAGCTTAAAATTTGAAATAGTCCTTGGCGTTGCGGTAGCAGATGCCCTCGATGATCTCCCGGCCGATGAAGTCGATCTCCGAGGCGGGCAGCAGGCCCTGCTCGATGTCGTTGCCGACGAGGTTGCACAGCGTGCGGCGGAAATACTCGTGGCGCGGGTACGAAAGGAACGACCGCGAGTCGGTCAGCATGCCCACGAAGCGGCTCAACAGACCCAGCGTCGAGAGGGCGTTCATCTGTTTCTCCATGCCGTCCTTCTGATCGAGGAACCACCACCCCGATCCGAACTGGATCTTCCCGGCGCCGTAGCGGCCGTCCTGGAAATTGCCGATCATCGTGGCCACCAGCTCGTTGTCGCGGGGATTGAGGTTGTAGACAATGGTCTTCGCAAGGCGGTCGTTGCGGTCGAGCATGTCGAAGAATTTCGACATCTGCCTGCCGACCGTGAAGTCGCCGATCGAGTCGAAGCCCGTATCGGGACCCAGCCGGCCGAACATGCGGCTGTTGTTGTTGCGGATGGCGCCGTAGTGGAACTGCTGGGTCCAGCCGGCCTCATGGTCCATCGTGGCGAACTCGACCAGCATGGCGGTCTTGAACTTGCGGATCTCCTCGGGCGTCAGCGTCTGCCCGCCGTATACCTTATTAAAAATAGCGTCGATCTCGGCCTGCGTATAATCCTCGGCATAGAACTCCTCGATGCCGTGGTCCGAAAGGCGGCAGCCGACCGACCCGAAGAACTCGTGACGCACGCGCAGCGCGTCGATCACATCGGCGAACTTCGTGATCGCGACGCCCGAAACCTCCGAAAGCTTCTCCATATAAGCGCGGAAATCGGCCGAAACCTCCACGGCCATCGCCTTGTCGGGACGCCACGTGGGGAGCATCCTGGTCGCAAAACCGTCCTCGCGGACCTTGATGTGGTGTTCGAGCGAATCCACGGGATCGTCCGTCGTGCAGACCGCCTCGACGTTGTAGCGGCGCATCAGGCCGCGGGCGTGGTATTCGGGACGCTGCAACAGCGCCGTGCAATGGTCGTAGATTTCGCGGGCCGAAGCGGGGTTGAGCAGTTTCGTCACCCCGAAGGCGGTCTTCAATTCGAGGTGGGTCCAGTGGTAGAGCGGGTTGCGCATCGTATAGGGAACCGTCTCGGCCCACTTCTCGAACTTCTCCCAATCGGTCGTATCCTTGCCCGTGCAATACTTCTCATCGACCCCGTTGGTACGCATGGCGCGCCATTTGTAGTGGTCGCCTTCGAGCCAGATCTTCGACAGGTTGTCGAAACGGTGATCCGAAGCCACGTACTCGGGAATCAGGTGGCAATGGTAGTCGATGATCGGCATCTTGGCCGCATGGTCGTGGTAAAGACGCTGCGCAGTCTCGGTCTGCAACAGGAAGTTGTCGTCGTTGAACTGTTTCATAAAAAATAAAAGCTATCGCGGTTAAATTTCTATACGTATCAGGCTCTTTTTCATAACGTAAAATTAGTAACTTTCCGCCACTCGGAATATGAAAAATTACCGAATTAAATAGAATATTTGCCGTTTTGGTTGACCAATATACGGAAAAATTGTAAATTTGCCTACAAACAACGGAAAAACTTCAATTCTAATTTTATGAAAAAACCGATTATGTGGGTTGCAGCCCTCCTGACGGCCTCCTGCACACCCGCTTTGAAGGTCGAAGTCGCCAACACGACCCCGACCGAACGCGATGACGAAACCGTCGAAATCGCCTGGTCCGAAGTCGCCGCGCTCAAAGGCGTGACGCCGGACAACATCGTCGTCCTGAACGACGACAACGAGCAGATCCCCTCGCAGGTCCTCTTCCGCGGCGGAACGGAGCCGCAGGCGCTGATCTTCCAGACCGACGCCGACCCGATGGAAAGCAAGCGGTTCAAACTGGTCACAGGCCAGCGCGAGAACTACCCCGCCGAGGCGTTCGGCCGCACGGTTCCCGAACGTTACGACGACTACGCCTGGGAGAACAACAAGGTGGCCTACCGCCTCTACGGCCCGGCGCTCGAAACCTCTCCCGAGAAACTCGTCACTCCGGGCATCGACGTATGGGTGAAGTGCACCGACAAACTGGTGATCGACGAGTGGTACGCCCGGGGCAACTACCACCACAACTACGGCGACGGCATGGACTGCTACAAGGTGGGCGTGACGCTCGGTTCGGGCGCATCGCTGCCCTTCGCCGGCGGTAAATTCTGGATGATGGGACACAACTACGCCACGGCCCGGACGCTCGACAACGGCCCGATCCGCACTTCGGTCGAATTGACCTACGCCCCGTTCGATGTCGACGGCACGCCCGTGACGCTCACCAAGATCATCTCGCTCGACGCCAACCAGCGCTTCAACCGCATGGACAACATCTACGAAGGAGCATTCGCCGAGATGCCGATCGCCGCGGGCTTCGTGCGCCACGACGTGAAACAGATACTCACGGGCGAAGGCTGGATGGCTCTATGCGAGGCCGTTTCGGACTCGAAGGATCCCGTGCGCGACGGCGACATCTACCTGGGCGTGATCCTGCCGGGAGCCGAGATGCTTACGGACACGCTGGGCCACGCCGTAGCCGTCAAGGCCGTGAAACCCGGCCGGACGCTGACCTACTACGCCGGTTCGGGCTGGAGCCAGGGCGGCGTGGAGGACATGAAGGAGTGGATCGAAGAGATCGGGCAGGCGCAGGCCGCCGCCGTGACGCCGCTCAAAGTGACGGTCCTCAACTAAAAATCCGTCCAAAAAGGGCAGGCATGCCGTCCTGCTTTTTCCGAAAGGCCCGGTCCGACGACCGGGCCTTTCTCTGTCGGAACCCTTTCCCGAAGCGGGCGCAATCCGGCTTGCGATTGTCCGGCTTTTTACGTATATTTGTAACTCCTATTTCACAAAAATCATGGACAGACAAAAGATCGTTACCTTCGGGGAGATCATGCTGCGGCTCACGCCGCCCGACTACCTGCGTTTCAACCAGACGAACCTCTTCCGCGCCAGCTACGGCGGAAGCGAGGCCAACGTCGCCGTATCGCTGGCCAACTACGGCCTGCAAAGCGAATTCGTCACCCGCCTGCCGGACAACCGGGTGGCCGACGCCTGCATCGACGACCTGCGCCGCTACGGCGTACGGACGGACGCCATCCTGCGCGGCGGCAAGCGGCTCGGGATTTACTACATGGAGGAGGCCGCCGCGATGCGCTCGTCGCACGTCGTATACGACCGCGCCGACTCGGCCTTCGACACCCTGCAACCGGGGATGATCGACTGGGACGGAATCTTCCGCGGCGCCTCGTGGTTCCACTGGTCGGGAATTTCGGCCGCGGTGAGCGCCGGCACGGCGGCCGTGTGCGCCGAGGCGATTGCGGCGGCGCACGCGGCGGGACTGACCGTCTCGTGCGACATCAACTACCGCAAGAACCTCTGGAAATACGGCAAGGAGCCGCAGGAGGTGCTCCCACCGCTGATGGAGCAGTGCGACGCCTTCTTCGGCACGGACGACGAATACGAAAAGGTGCTCGGCATGCAGCTGCCGCAGTTTGCGGCCCGCGACGCCGCCTACCGTCCCGATACGGCGGGTTACGAACGGGCCTCGGCGGAGGTTGCGGCGCGCTTCCCCCGCTGCCGGAGCATCGTCTTCGGACTGCGCAGCGTATTGAGCGCCAACCACCACCTGATCTCGGGAACGCTCTACACGGGCGGACGTCTGCACTCCACGCGGGTTTACGACATCGACCCCGTGGTCGACTGCGTCGGCGTGGGCGACGCCTTCGTGGGCGGATTGCTCTACGGAATGGCCGCGCATCCCCACGACGCCCAGTTTGCGCTGGACTTCGGAACCGCGGCCTGCGCGTTGAAAAACACCGTGCCGGGCGACTACAACCAGTTCACGGCCGCAGAGGTCGAACAGCTGGCCCGCGGCTCCGTCTCGGGCCGCATCGCCCGCTAACCGGCGTAAGACGCCGGATTCAGGGTGCGGCCTTTTGGCCGGAACGCTGCTCCCCGGCCCCGCGCCCGCACGGCCAAAAGGCAGGATTGGCAAAGCGGCCGGTTGGCCGGAACGCTGCTCCCCGGCCCCGCGCCCGCACGGCAAAAAGGCGGGATTGGCAAAGCGGCCGGTTTACCGGAACGCTGCTCCCCGGCTCCGCGCCCGCACGGCAAAAAGGCGGGATTCAGGGTGCGGGGCGTTTTCATAATGCCATTTACCCCCCCCCTCCATATGCAAAAAAGCCCGGCTTTCCAGCCGGGCTTTTTTCATAACGCCTGCCGAACGGGCGGCAGCGCAACTCCGTTCAAAGAGCGGGACCGGCGAACCATCGCCGCTGAATCCCCGCCCGTCAAGCGGCTATTCGATGCCTTTCACCTGCTTGTAAAGGGCATTGTAGGTGTTGTACTTCTCCATGATGCCGGCCTCGTCGCGCAGACGGAAGCAGATGGATTTGAGGAACTCCAGCGTATCAACATCGTCGGGTTTGATCTGGTGCGCCTTCTCGAACCAGGGCACAGCCTCCTTGTAGACATCGTTGACGACTTTCAGATCGGCGTCGTAAACCGCCTGGCTGCTGTACTGCTTCTCGTTCATCTCCTTGTTGAGCGCGTCGCCCTTGATCGTATAGAACACACCCAGGTAGTAGTTGCCCTCGAACAGGTCGGGCTTCAGCTCCACGACCTTCTTGAACGATTCGATGCTCTGATCGTAGTCCTTCAGCGCGTAGAAGATACGGCCGCGGCCGAACCAGAGGTCCACGTTCGACGGGTTGTCCTCGATGGCCTTGTCGATCAGCGCGATCAGGTCGGCGGGGTCGCCCACGCCCTGCTCCGCGGTGTAAAGCTGCATCAGGCCGTCGAGAATGCGCTCGTTCTTCGGGAACTTCCCGATACCCGTCAGCAGCACGTCCTTCGCTTTCATAATATTTCCCTTGTCGAGGTCCTTCTGTCCGTAGAGGCAGTGGAAGAGGTAGTAATAGATATTACCCTCCTCGTCGGCATAGCCCAGGTCGATGGCCTTGGTCAGGTACTCGCCGCCCTTGGCGAACGACTTGGGGTTGTTCGAGCCGTCGACGGTCAGCAGGTAGCCCGCATAGTAGAGCAGCGCGGGGTCGGCCTTCTCGTAAGCCGGGCTGGACTGCGCCTCGAAAGCCGTCACGTAAGCGTCTGCGGCCTCGACGTAGTTGCCCGAGTCGATGCCGACGTTGCCCACCTGCGAGCAGAAGTCGCTGACCTGCTTCAGACCCTCCTTGACCTTCTCGGCCGTCTTGGGATCGAGTTCATAAGCCTTGTTGTAAGCCTCGATGGCCTTCTTGGGAGCGTCTTTCAGCACCCATTTGCTCTGCTTCCACGTCACGACCTTGTTGTCCTTGACGTAAGCCGTGAAATAGGGATACACCCATGCGTCGTACTCCGTGCCGTTGAGCGTCTCCTTCGTCGTCGACTTGGGTTCGCCGACAGCCAGTTTCAGCATCGTCGGTTCCATGTTGGCGAAGATGCTCTTCGTAGGCTCCACGGCCACCTCGTAGAAAGCCTTGCCGCGGGCGAGCCACGTCGCGGCCTTCGCCGCCTTCTTCTCGTTGGCAATGTCGGCGTCGCTCTTTTCGATCTTGGCAAGAAGGGCTTCCTTGTTCACTTTCTGGGCTTTCACGGCGGGAACTGCCACGAGCAGCGCCGCAAGAGCCGTCAAAATCGTTTTCTTCATGGTAAACTGAAATTTTAAAGTTTTGTTGTTTCTTTTTCTTATTCCTCCGCGGGGGCGGCTCCGGGGGTTTCGCCTCCGGTCTCAACGCCTTCCGCGGGCTGCACTTCCTCCTCTTCCCCGGCAGCCGGCACGGCCATCACCGAAGCAATGGCGTCGCCCTCGCGGAGGTTGATGATACGCACGCCCTGCGTAGCGCGGCCCGCGAGGCGGATCTGGCTGACAGCGGTGCGTATGGTGAGTCCCGAACGGTTGATGATCATCAGGTCGTTGTCGTCGGTAACGGCCTGTATCGAAATTAGTTTGCCTGTCTTTTCCGTAATGTTGATGGTCTTCACGCCCTTTCCGCCGCGGTTGGTGATGCGGTATTCATCCAGATCGGTACGCTTGCCGTAGCCGTTCTCGCTCAATACCAGCACGTCCTGCTTCGAATCGGGTTCCACGCAGATCATGCCGACCACCTCGTCCCCGTCCTCGATCGAGATGCCGCGCACTCCGGCGCCGACACGCCCGATCGGACGCACCGTCGATTCGTTGAAACGGATGGCCTTGCCGTCGCGGGCGGCGATCATCACCTCGGCGTTGCCGCTAGTGAGCTTGGCCTCGATCAGCTGGTCGCCCTCGCGGATGACGATGGCGTTCACGCCGTTCTGGCGCGGACGCGAGTAGGCCTCCAGTTTGGTCTTCTTGATCGTGCCGTCCTTGGTGCACATGATGATGTAGTTGTTGTTCACGTACTCCGCATCGGCCAGGCTCTTGACGTTGATGTAAGCGCGGACCTTGTCGTCCGGCTCGATCTGGATGACGTTCTGGATGGCGCGGCCCTTCGACGAACGGGCGCCTTCCGGAATCTCGTAGACCTTGAGCCAGAAGCAGCGGCCCTTTTCGGTGAAGAAGAGCATCGTATTGTGCATCGAAGCCACGTAGATGTGCTCGATGAAGTCCTCGTCGCGCGTGGCGCTGCCCTTGGCCCCCACGCCGCCACGGTTCTGCGTGCGGTATTCGGCCAGCGGCGTGCGCTTGATGTAGCCCATGTGCGAAATGGTGATCACCATGTCGTCGTCGGCATAGAAATCCTCGGGATTGAACTCCTCCGAAGCGTAGACGATCTCCGAGCGGCGTTCGTCGCCGTACTTCTCCTTGATCTCCAGCAGCTCGTCCTTGATGATCTGCATCTGCATGCCGACGTTCGCAAGCACCTCCGTCAGGTGGGCGATCAGCTTCTCCAGTTCGTCGCGCTCGGCGAGCAGCTTGCCCCTTTCGAGTCCCGTTAGGGCGCGCAGGCGCATTTCGATGATGGCCGAAGCCTGGATGTCCGACAACTCGAAACGCTCGATCATCGTCTGCTTGGCGGCGTCGGGCGTCTGCGAGGCGCGGATGATGCGCACGATCTCGTCGATGTTGTCCTGCGCGATCAGCAAACCCTGCACGATGTGCAGACGCTCCTCGGCCTTGCGCTTGTCGAAGCGCGTGCGGCGCACGACGACGTCGTGGCGGTGCTCGATGAAGTATTTGATCAGGTCGCGCATCGGCAGCATCTGCGGCCGGCCGTTGACCAGCGCGATGTTGTTCACGGCGAACGACGTTTGCAGCGGCGTGTTCTTGAACAGCGTGTTCAGCACCACGCTCGCAACGGCGTCGTGCTTCAGGATAATGATGATCCGCAGGCCGTTGCGGTCCGACTCGTCGTTGATGTAGGAGATGCCGTCGATCTTCTTGTCGTTGATCATGTCGGCGATCTTCTTGATCATCTCAGCCTTGTTGATCATGTAGGGAATCTCCGTGATGACGATGCACTCGCGGCCGCTGGGCGTATGCTCGATGTCGGTCTTGGCGCGCATCATCACGCGGCCGCGGCCCGTCAGCATCGCCTCCTTCACTCCCTCGTAGCCGTAGATGATACCGCCCGTGGGGAAGTCGGGACCCTTGACGTAGTGCAGCAACTCCTCGCCCGTGATCTCCGGGTTGTCGATATAGGCGCAGCAGGCGTCGACCACCTCCGAAAGGTTGTGCGGAGCCATGTTCGTGGCCATACCGACGGCGATACCGCTGGCGCCGTTGACGATCAGCAGCGGGATTTTCGTGGGCAGGACCGTGGGTTCGGGAATCGTGTCGTCGAAGTTCAGCGTCCAGTCGACCGTCTCCTTGTCGATGTCGGCCATCACTTCGTCCGTGATTTTCTTCATGCGGGCCTCGGTGTAACGCATGGCGGCAGGCGAGTCGCCGTCCATCGAACCGAAGTTACCCTGTCCGTCGACCAGCGGGTAGCGCATCGACCAGTCCTGCGCCAGGCGGACCATCGCGTCGTAGACCGACGTGTCGCCGTGGGGGTGGAACTTACCGAGCACGTCGCCGACGATACGGGCGGACTTACGTGTGGGTTTGTCGGAGTAGAGGTTAAGCTCCGCGCTCATATCGTAGAGGATGCGGCGGTGCACGGGCTTCATGCCGTCGCGCACGTCAGGCAGCGCACGCGACACGATGACCGACATCGAGTAGTCGATGTACGCCGATTTCATCTGCTCTTCGATATTGATGGGGATGATACGCCCCGTCAAACCGGCATTCTTTTCTTCTTCAGTTAACATATTAATACTTAATTCTGTTATTCTTCGTCTTTCCGTTTCGAAGCGGGCTTTCGCGGCGTCCCGCCGCGTTTACATACTTGGCCCGCTCCGGCGCCCGACAAGGCGGGAGCCTCGTCGCATCGCGACCGGAATTTCGACCGAATTATCTCCAATTCAAATTTTCAACGCTCACAAGCGCCGCAACCGGCCCGTTGATACCCGTCGAAAATTACCGTTCTTTTAACGAACAAAAATACGATTTATTTCCGGTTTGAGCAACTTTAGGGGAATAAATCTGCTTCGTGGGCGCGATATTTTCAGCGGACCACCCCGTTTTTGCCCCTTTTCCGGCGATCTGACGGCCCGAAAAAAATCTCCCGGCAAACTGCCGGGAGAAAGACGGATTGCAGAACGGTCCGCGACAAAGTCGAGCGATCACTCCGCACCTTTGGCCGGGCACGCCTCCGCAAGCGCATTGAGCTTCACATTGACCCAGAGCATAAGCACCAAATACAGGAGTCCGCACGAAAGACAACAGCAGAGGGCCAGTTCCCCGGAGACATCGCGGGGCACGACCCGGTTGCAGAACAACTCACACAACTTAATACCGACACTCGTTAAAAGCGGCACGGACCACGCCAGCACGAGTTTCAGCCGGATGATACGCCGGTCGACGCCGCAGGCCCGCATTCTGGGGCGGACGATATGTTCCACTACCGGAAAAATAAACGAAAAAGCGACGAACATAACGACTGCAAGGGGAATGATCCACCCCGTAGGCCTCCACTTTCGGTATTCGGATACGGCAAAAACGATAGCAACCGCATAATGCAACACCCCCAAGACCGCAAACCCCGCCAACGTAAAACCTAATTCATCCATAATAGATTAAATTTAAAGTGTTCAACATGCGTCAGGACATCCTAAAACAAATATAAGATAATATTTTAATAAATAACATGAATTTATGTTAAGATTTATTATCCTTGACGCATTTATTAAAAACACACATTAAACAATCCATCCTCCCTGCATTCGGCGACAGCAAACGGCGCGACAATTTGTCATTTACGCGGGATTTCCACCATTGCGCCCACGATCTCGACGCCCCGAAAAAAAAATCTCCCGGCAAACTGCCGGGAGAAAGACGGGTCACCTGCCTTTCATCCGATGCCAGCGAATCGAAAATCCGACCGTGGCATAAAAAAAACAATAGTCGGAAAAACCTCCCTTATAGCAATCCTGATAGCGCACACCCAAACCGACGAAAGGCGGTATTTTCAGGTCCGCCCACTCCCAACGCACGCCCAGATCGTAATAGCGGAAATGCCAGCTGCCGCCGAGCGTATTGCCCGCTCGCACCGCTATTTCGAGCCGGTCGCGGGTGGTATGAAGCGGAGCGTATCCGAAGCCCAGTCCGAGCTGTCCGGCCTGTTCGTAGCTTTTCACGCCACCGGCCTTGAACAACCCGGTCGTCGCCGTAACCGGTATGAAAAGGGAAAAACGCCCATCGAAACGATAACCGACAATTGCCTCGACATCCATCCCTCGCTGCGCCACTCCGTCGCTTTTCGATCGGGCCAAAGCCCGCAATTCGGCCCGTAGAAAAACGCCTTTGTCGTTATTCGCAAAAGATTGCGCCTGCACGGCGATCGCGCTTCCGAACAGACAGGACAGCAATAACAGAATTTTTTTCATAACTTTTCGAATTAATTTCCCATTTCCTCCGTTTCCCCGACTTCGCTCTCTCCAGGATCGCCTTTGTTCCGAATTCTGCACGATATTTATAAAATCTTCCCAATAAGCAGACAACAGCGCCTTGCAGAAATTTTCGCATTAAGGTCAGCCCCCCCCCTCTTGCATTACCTGTTCAGGAACTTCCTCCCCCGGGAGTCGCTTTTGAACAAGCGTCCAACGACAAGCCCCCCAAACGCAGAAACCAAGCTATTTTTTAATATTTCAGCCAAGCAATCAAATAAATATCAACACAAAAGCATCATAATGCAAATATATTAAAAAAACACATTTACCAAGACATAATAATATATAAAACAAACACCAATTATTAAAATAACAGAAGAAACCGATTCGCAAAAACAACGGGCGCCCCAAAGGTCGCCCGGAAGATCATTTCAGCCGATAAAAACACCTACCCCGACAACCGGGCCGAAGCACCGCCGGGAACAGCCACCGGTCGGCGCAAACGACATCCATTTTCATGGGATATTCAATTATCGGGATTTGACACACAGGAATCGGGTCGCGTCCGGAGAACCCGGAACCGTCCGGGAGCAATCCGGCCCGGCGGCACGCGTATCAGCGGCGGACAGCGGCTCCGCGATCCAGAGCCGCGAACGGCGAAAATCGAAGATCACGCGGAAGCGTTCGAAGAAACGGATGCCCAGAAATCCGTGCCCCGGAAGCCGCATACGGTTTTCAAGCAGCAGCACAGGCTGGCCGCGAAAAGTATAGGCATCCATAAAGATCACCTCGGCAGGCCGGATCACCGGCAGCCGTTTGCCGGCGGAGGTTCGTCCTTCCAGTTCCTGAATGCGCGAGCGGGAAACGAATTTCTTCACTTCGGGCTTGTAAGCAAAGAGCGCCAGCAACATGGCATTGCCCAGATCCACGACCAGTTCCGCCGGTTCAGCGACACGCCGGCCGCGGTCGTTGACAAACGCCAATGAACTTTGCAGGCAATACATCCCCGACCGTTCATCGCGCGTCATATCCCAGGCCGTCCAGCCGCCGCCCTCTCCGGGCAGTTCCTCCTCCGCGAGCAGTTCCAGACGCCCCCGGGCGATGTCGAGACCGAAGATGCCGGGCGTCGCGGCGCTGTCGGTCGTAAACCGGTTCAAGGGCCAGAGCAGATCGCCCTTACGGCCGCCCATATCCACCACGTAAGTGTCGCACAGACTCCGGGAACCGCTCACCGAGAGGCCGGGAGCCAGTTTGTAACGCGCCGCGTAATTCGCCCCGACAGCCATGCGGAAACGGACCGCGGAGTCGAGTTTTTCAAGCCGGAAAAGATCGGGATGCGACCACACGAGCGCACTGTCGATCAGCGGAAAGGCAATTCCCGATTCGAGCATGGCCCGCGCCGGAATCGAATCCTGCAACAGGACTTCGGCATAGAGATGCCCGCCGTCGCGCATCAGCGGCAGCGACCGTTGCGCATGCGCGGAAAATGCCGCCGACAGCGACAGCGCGCAGCATACCGCCCGGCGAAGACCGCAATGCCCCCGGCGGACCCGGTCAGCGGAAGTCGATGAATTCGTAGCCCTCATAATTTTTCGGATCGAACCGCCGGACGTGCCCAGCGAGGGGCGCGACCTCCAGCACGTTCACCAGCACCTGTTCGCCGTCGTAGTCATACGAAAGCGAGCGGGGGCGCATCGTAGCGGTGTCGACCGTCAGTGTGACATCGCCTGCCGGGGAGTCGTTCCCGGCGGCGGGCGTCAGCCGCACGACGGCACGGCCGTCGGCTTCGGAGACGAGCGACGGCGTATATTCGCTGCCCAGAAAATCGAAGGCCCGGACCGGATTGTTCAGGATGTTGCGGCTCGCGGTGTCGACCTCCGTAACGGTCACCTCGCGGCGGCGGTTGTCGACCTCGCGGCGCACGGCTCCGTCGGCGAAAACCTCCGCGTCGCCCAGCACGAGGTAATAGCTGTCGCCTTCCACGACATAGCTGCCGCGGGCTTCGTAGTCGCCCGAGACGACCCCGAACTTCACGCCGTAGCCGTCCATCGCACGGAATCCCGCCGCAAGGCGTTCCAGTATCTCCGTGGCACGAGGCTGCGCCGCATTGCCTTGCAATATGCCGCAAAACAATACGGCAATGAAACAATGAAAAATGAAAAATTTTCGTCTTCCCATAGTGTCAGCTCCCGCAATTTTCAATTCCTAATTTTTAATTCTTAACCACAGGAACTGGGATTGTTTTAAGCCGAGGACTTAAAACAATCCCAGTTCCTGCAATTTCGCCTCCAGCGAAGGCAAGTCGTGGTAGAGGATGTCGCGCGGTTTGGCCCCCTGCTGGCGGCCGACGATGCCGGCCCTTTCGAGCTGCATCATAATGCGGCCGGCGCGGTTGAAGCCCACCTCGTAGTTGCGCTGGATCATCGAGGTCGAGATCTGACCTCCGGACACGGCGTCGCGGGCGATCTCGGCAAAGAGCGAGTCGTATTTCACGGGCGCCGAGGACTCCTCGCTGCCCATTTGAGTGCCGTCGCCGTCGGGCGTATAGTCGGGCAGCGCATAAGCCGCCGTGTAACCCTGCTGTTTGGAGATGTAATCCACAATGCGCTCGACCTCCTTGGTCTCGACAAGCGCGCACTGGATACGCGTCAGGTCGCCGTCCTTCGAGAAAAGCATGTCGCCCCGGCCGATAAGCTGATTGGCCCCCGGCTGGTCGATGATCGTGCGCGAGTCGATCATCTGCATCACGCGGAAGGCGATGCGGGCCGGGAAGTTGGCCTTGATGCCGCCCGTGATGACCTTCACGTCGGGACGCTGCGTGGCGATGATCAGGTGGATGCCGATGGCGCGGGCTTTCTGCGCGAGGCGCATGACCGGTCCCTCGACCTCGCGGGCCGTCATTATCAGGTCGGCGAACTCGTCGACCACCACCACGATATACGGGAGGTAGCGATGTCCGTTCATCGGATTCAGCCGCCGCGAGGTGAATTTCTCGTTGTACTCGGCGATGTTTCGCGCCCCGGCCTTCTTACACAGTTCCAGACGGTTGTCCATCTCCGTACAGAGCGAGTTGAGCGTATAGACCGCCTTCTTGGGGTCGGTGATGATCGCGTCGTCCTCCGACTCCATCTTGGCCAGGAAATGGCGTTCGATCTTGGCGTAGAGCGAGAACTCGACCATCTTGGGGTCGATCATCACGAACTTCAGCTGCGCGGGGTGTTTGCGGTACAGGAGCGAGGTGATGATGGCGTTCAGCCCCACGGACTTGCCCTGTCCCGTGGCTCCGGCGACCAGCAGGTGCGGCATCTTGGCCAGGTCGAAGACGTAATTTTCGTTCTGGATCGTGCGCCCGATCACCACCGGAAGCTCGGCCTTCGACTCCTGGAAACGCAGTGAACGCACGGCCGAATACATCGAAACCACCTGCTTGTCGCGGTTGGGAACCTCGATGCCGATGGTTCCCTTGCCCGGAATCGGCGCGATGATGCGGATACCCAGCGCCTTGAGGCTCTGCGCAATATCGTTTTCGAGGCCCTGCACCTTCGAGATCTTGATTCCCTGCGCCTGCACGATCTCGTAGAGCGTCACCGTGGGACCCACCGTGGCCTTGATGCGCTGGATGGGAATGCCGAAATATTTGAGCGTCTCCTCGATCTTGGTCTTGTTCTCGAAAATCTCCTCGTCCGAGACCTCCGAATCGGAAATGTAGTCCTCCAGCAGCGTCACGGGCGGCTTGCGGTAGTTCACCAGGTCCTTCAGCGGGTCGTAGCTCTCCGTGGGGATCGCCTTCTCGTCGAGAAGTTTCGCCTCGTTGGCCTCGACCGTCACCACGACGCCCTCCGGCTCCGCGGCGGGCGCGTCGTCCAGCACGGTGATCTCGGTAAAGGGCGCATCGGAATCGGACTGTGCAAGCTCTCTCTCCGGAACCTCCTCCGGGGCGGGCTCCGCAGCCACGGCGTCGCGCACCGCAGGGCGTTCCAGCTCGACCAGCCCGCTGCGGCCGATCACCACACGGCCCTCGGGACGCGAAAGGTCCACCTCGATGAACTCCCCGTCCTCCGCGGGAGGGGGCGTCTGCTCCGCGGCAGTCTCCCCGGCGACGGGTTTCCCGTCGGGCGTCAGTTCGAGGAAGGGATTTTCGTCCTCTTCCGGCACGAACTTCCGGGCCGCAACGGACTCCGACGGACGTTCCACACGGATCGGGGCGGGTTTTTGCGCCGCGGGTTCCGCCGCTTTCGGCGGCGCGGGCTGCGGTGCGGCCGCCTTCGGGCCGGGTTTCGGAGCCGGTTCGGGAACATCCTCCGCAGCCCCGTCCTCCCCGGCCGCACGTCCGTGCAGCACGACTTTGTGCTTGAGGATCTCGACGACCTTCCCGCTCTTGTCGACCACCACGTTGCCCGCCTCGTTGACCTTGTTGATGAAGTTGCGGTTGATGAAAACACCCGTCAGTATCCAGCCGCCGACAAGCAGGATCAGCGTTCCGAAAGCCCCGATATGCGTGCGCAGCAGGGCCGAAGAGGCGATGCCGAAAGCGCCGCCCCACCCCGTCGAGCAGCAGAGGCTCCAGCGGTCGGCGAAGGCGAATCCCAGCGTCAGCGACCCCAGGATCATAATCAGGAACAGCGAAAGGATCGAATGGTTGAACAGCAGCGGCCGCTGACGGACGATCCGCACGCCGACCAGCACGATCATCGCGGGAATCAGAATGCCGAAAAGCCCGAACGAATGATCGACCAGCAACATCCCCAGCCGCGCTCCGGCCCAGCCGCAGAGATTTTCCGGTTCGATGCCGAGCGTCACCCGTTCCTCGACCGATTTTTGCAGCCCGCTCTGGTCGGCGGCCCAGCTGAAAAACGAAAAGAACACCGCAGCGGCGGCAAACAGACCGATGAACAGCAGCAGCAGTCCGGCGATCCAGCGCGCACTGTCGCTGTTGGAACGCTGAACGGCCTGCCGGCTGTTGGAGGATGTATTTTTAGATGCCATTCCCGAATGTCGCTATTATCGAGCGAAGGTACGAATTTTTTTCGACAATTCCGAAGGCGCCGCAAACTTTATCAATCGCCCGGAGCGATTCCGGCCGGAAGCGTTCCCGCCCGCGAATGGGGGGGGCGGAGCCGGGAGCGTCTTACAGGTACGCCGCAACCTTCCGTTCGAGACGCAGGCGGTAAAGCTCGTCGGCGAAGGTGCGGAACGTGAGCGCGGGGCGGTTATCCGCCGAAGCGCGCAGGCCGTAGCGGTCCAAAAGCTGCCCGACGCGGCGGGCGACGGCGGGCGACGGGTCGACGATCGCGGCCCGTCCGTCGACGATGCGTTCCATCACCGGCGTCAGAAAGGGATAGTGCGTACACCCCAGCACGATCTGGTCGGCGCCCCGCGCCAGCATCGGCTCCACGGCGGCGCGCACCGCGGCTTCGGCCTCGGGCGTATCCTCCCGGTCCCCCTCGACCAGCTCCACGAAACCCGTGCCCGGGTAGGTCAGGACTTCGATGCCGCTGCCGTACCGGGCGGCCGTGCGGCGGAACAGCTCGCCGTCGAGGCTCCGTTCGGTGGCCAGCACTCCCACCACCCCGCTGCGGGTCGCTAGGCAGGCCGGTTTCACGGCCGGCTCCATGCCGACGATGGGCATGCCGGCGTATTTTTCGCGCAGGAAGCCGATGGCCGCGGCCGTGGCGGTGTTGCAGGCCACGACGACCATCTTGCAGTCCAGCTCCACGAGCCGCGCCACGGCGGCGTCGGCCAGCGCCTGCACCTCCTCGCGGGGCCGCGAGCCATAGGGGCAGTTGGCGCCGTCGCCGAGGTAGGCGAGCGATTCGCCGGGCAGCGCACGCCGGACCTCGCGCCAGACGGTCAGTCCGCCCAGCCCCGAGTCGTAAATGCCTATGGGTCTGTTGTCAGCCACGGTCGGAGAAAGTTTGCACGATATGTTCGACCAGCTCGTCGTCGGACATCGGGTCGCAGTCGACGACGAGCGAAGCCTGCGCGTAGAACGGTTCGCGGGCCGCCATGTCGCCGCGCATGAAGGCCACCAGCTGTTCGTCGTCGAGACCTTGCAGACGGGGCCGCTTGCGGCGTCCGTAGGGGCTTAACCGCCGGGCGATCTGCTCCGGCGAGCGGCGCAGGTAGACCGTATGCCCGACGGCGTTCATGCACGGCATGTTATCGCGCCACGTGGGCAGCCCGCCCCCCGTGGAGACCACGGCGAAGGAGGCTCCGGCGATCACCTCGTCGAGGACCCGGCGCTCCGCCTCGCGGAAACGCTCCTCGCCCTCGTAACGGAAGACGTCGGCCACGGAGGCGCCTTCGCGCTCCTCGACCAGCGCGTCGGTGTCGATGAAATCGACGCCCAGACGCCGCGCCAGCTTGCGTCCGAGGGTGCTCTTGCCGCAGCCCATATATCCGACCAGAAAGAGAGGTTTCATCGCAGGCGGTTCGTTAAAACAGGTTCAGCTGTTCGGGGTCGATCATCTCGCCGGCGTCGCCTTTCGGACGCTCCACCTCGAACTCCACGCCTCCGACGATCGTTCCGGCCGAGGGCTGGCCCGCCGGAGCCTTTCCCGGGGCGGGCTTGGCGCCGAGCGGCTCCTTCAGGGCGGATTTTCCGGAAGCTTTCCCCTCTGCCGCAGCACGTTGCGCCGCGTCAGCTGAAGCGTCCGTCAGCTGACCGTCGTCAAGCGACTCATCCTCCGAAGGTTCCGGTTCGGGAGGCAGTTCGGGTTCGATCATCCGCAGCCGGTCCACGTCATAGGTCGTCAGGCGTTTGCCCTTGGCGCGGTGGCTCTTGACGCCCACGAACTCGTCGACGTCGATCACATCCGCGGGCCGCGAGGCGTGCGCCCCCTTGTAGGTGATCTCCAGTTTGGCCCCGGCGCGGTCCGTCACGCAGATGAAATCGGCGTCGGCGTCGAGGAAATCCTGAATCTTGTCCGACATCTCGGCCGTGAAACGCTTCATGTAGTAATACTTCTGGCCGCGGTCGTAGTAACACAGGCTGTAAACCCGGTCGGACTCGTAACGCGCCACGAGGACCGTGTCGTCGGGGAAGTGCTGCATCAGGTCGTAGCCCGTGATGTAGTACTGATTCTTCGAGGTCCAGACGATCAGGCGGTCGTCGCCCTTGAACTCGCCGAGCAGCTTGCCGCGCCCGTCGGCGTTCAGCCGGCGGACATCTTCGTCGAACCAGATGTCCTGCCCCCCGAGCGTCGAGGTGCCGCGCTCCTTCAGCACGATCTTGTGGATGCCGTAGCGCGAGAACAGATTGCCCTGGCTCTGGCGCCCCTTGATGGCGAGGGTCGAGAAATCGAGATCGACGATCACCTTCTTTAGGCGCGGACGGGGCTTGAAGTAAACCTTTAGCACCTCGGCCTCACCGTTCGGATTGACAGACATATACAGTATCTCGCTCTTGGCGGTTCCCTTGGTGATGTCGTACTCCTTGTCGCGCGTGATGCCCTTGATGGCGCAGCGCTTCATCATAATCGCACCGTTCTTCCCGTCGCGGTAGAGAACGTTGTAGATCGTGCGGTCGTCGTTGCGCTTGAAGACCCCGATATAATAGATGTTTTTATCGAAGAAGGCCTTGTCCGAAACCTTGGTGATCACGTAACGCCCGTCTTTCGTGAAGACGATCACGTCGTCGATGTCCGAGCAGTCGCAGACGAATTCCGCGTCCTTCATGGATTTGCCGATGCCGAAGAACCCTTCGGCCCGGTCCACGTACAGCTTGGCGTTCGTGACGGCCACCTTCGTCGCCTCGATCGAGTCGAATTCGCGCAACTCGGTGCGACGCTCCCTGCCCTTGCCGTACTTGTCGCGGATGCGCTCGTAGTAAGCCACGGCGTATTCGGTGAGGTGGTCCAGGTCGTACTGCGTCGACTTCAGGTCCTCCTCGATCTGGCGGATCTCGTTGTCGGCCTTCTCGCTGTCGTAACGCGAAATACGGATAAATTTCAGCTCGGTGAGCTTCTGCACGTCTTCAAGCGTCACTTCACGTCGCAGCCGCATCTTGAAGGGTTCCAGACCCTTATCCACGGCAGAATAAGCCTCCTCGCGGCTCTTGCAGCCCTCGATCAGCTGGTAGAGCCTGTTCTCGATGAAGATGCGTTCGAGCGAGGCGGCGTGCCATGCCTCGCTCAACTCGCCCAGCCGGATTTTCAGCTCCAGCCCCAGCAGCGACTTGGTGTGCTCGGCCGAGCGGCGCAGGATCTCCGAAACCCCGAGGAAGTGCGGCTTCTCGTCCCAGATGACGCACGAGTTCGGGGCGATCGACACCTCGCAGTCGGTGAAGGCGTAGAGCGCATCGATGGTCTTGTCCGACGACTCGTCGGGCGAGACCTGAATGACGATTTCGACCTTGTCGGCCGTATTGTCGTCGACCTTTCGGATCTTGATCTTGCCCTTGTCGTTGGCCTTGATGATCGAATCCTTGATCGACTCGGTGGTCGTGGTATAGGGAATCTCGGTGATGGCAAGCGTCCGTTTGTCGATCTTCGAAATCTTCGCCCGCACCTTCACCGTGCCGCCGCGAAGGCCGTCGTTATAGCGGCTCACGTCGGCCATGCCGCCCGTCGGGAAGTCGGGGTAAAGCTGGAAATCACGTCCCTGGAGGTGCGCAATGGCGGCGTTGATCAGCTCCACGAAGTTGTGGGGCAGGATTTTCGAAGCCAGTCCCACGGCGATGCCGTCGGACCCTTGGGCCAGCAGCAGCGGGAACTTGATGGGCAGCGTAACGGGTTCCTCCTTGCGGCCGTCGTACGACAGCATCCACTCCGTCGTCTTCTTGTTGAAGACCACGTCGAGGGCGAATTTCGAAAGACGCGCCTCGATATAACGGCCCGCGGCGGCCTCGTCGCCCGTGAGGATGTTGCCCCAGTTGCCCTGACAGTCGATCAGCAGGTCCTTCTGCCCCAGCTGCACCAGCGCGTCCTTGATCGACGCGTCGCCGTGCGGGTGGTACTGCATGGTCTGGCCCACGAGGTTGGCGACCTTGTTGTAACGGCCGTCGTCGACGACCTTCATCGCATGAAGGATACGCCGCTGGACGGGTTTCAGTCCGTCCTCGACATGCGGCACGGCGCGTTCGAGGATCACGTACGAGGCGTAGTCCAGGAACCAGTTCTTATACATGCCCGTGAGCTTGCGGACGCCGCCCTCCTCCTGCGTCAGGCGGTCGAATTTGCCCGCCTTGGCCGGAGCCTCGGCCACAGGCGTTTCGTCCGTCGCGTCGTCCGCGGTTTCGGGAGTCGAGGCGTCCTCGTTGAGCGCTTCGTCGCGCCCCGTCTTATCGTTCTCTTCCGCCATGAAATCGGAATTTTTAATTTTTAATTCTTAATTTTTAATTAATCGCAAGGTCCTGCTCGACGATGTCCTCCTCGATGCGCAGGTTGTCGATGATGAAGCCCTGACGCTCATACGTATTCTTGCCCATATAAAACTCCAGCAGGTCGTGGATCGGGTCGTCCTTGGTGATGCGGACCTTGTCCAGGCGCATGTTCTCGCCGATGAACTCCTTGAACTCGTCGGGCGAAATCTCGCCCAGACCCTTGAATCGCGTGATCTCGGCGTTCGCGCCGCACCGGGCCACGGCCTTCAGGCGCTCCTCCTCGGAATAGCAGTAGAGCGTCTCCTTCTTGTTGCGCACGCGGAACAGCGGGGTTTGCAGCACGAACAGATGCCCCTGGCGGATCACCTCGGGGAAGAATTGCAGGAAGAAGGTCATCATCAAGAGGCGGATGTGCATGCCGTCGACATCGGCATCGGTGGCGATGACGACCTTGTTGTAGCGCAGGTTATCCATGTCCTCCTCGATGTTCAGCGCCGCCTGAAGGAGGTTGAACTCCTCGTTCTCGTAGACCACCTTCTTCGTCAGTCCGTAGCAGTTCAGCGGCTTGCCGCGCAGCGAGAAGACCGCCTGCGTACGCACGTCGCGGCTCTTGGTGATGGAGCCTGACGCCGAGTTGCCCTCCGTGATGAAGATCATCGACTGTTCGGCCAGCTCGTTGCGATCCGTGCGGTGGATCTTGCAGTCGCGCAGTTTCTTGTTGTTCAGGCTCACCTTCTTGGCCGTCTCGCGGGCCTTCTTCTGGATGCCCGAGATCGCCTTGCGCTCCTTCTCGTTCTCGACGATCTTCCGCTGGAGAATCTGCGCCGTCTCGGCGTGCTTGTGCAAGTAGTCGTCGAGGTGCTTGGTGAGGAAGTCGGCCACGAAGTTGTTGACCGAGACCCCCGGTTCGACCTCCTTCGAACCGTACTTGGTCTTCATCTGGTTCTCGAAGATCGGGTCGATGACCTTGATCGAAATGGCCGCGATGATCGACGTGCGGATGTCCGAGGGGTCGTAGTCCTTGTGGTAGAACTCCTTGACCGTCTTGGCAACGGCGGCGCGCAGGGCCGTCTGGTGCGTGCCGCCCTGCGTGGTGTGCTGGCCGTTGACGAACGAGTCGTAGCTCTCGCCGTAGCCCGTGCCGTGGGTGATCACCACCTCGATGTCCTCCCCCGTGAGGTGGATGGGCGGGTAGAGCGGGTCCTCGGTCATGTTGTCGTTCACGAGGTCCAGCAGACCGTTTTTCGAAACGTAGCTCTTGCCGTTGAAATTGAGCGTCAGACCCAGGTTCAGGTAGCTGTAATTGCGGATTTTCTGCTCGACGTATTCGAGGTTGTAGGCATATTCGCCGAAAATCTCCTTGTCGACGCGGTACGAAATGAACGTGCCGTTCTTCTCGTTGACGCCGCTCTCCCACCTGTCGCTCACTTCGAGACCCTTGGCGAAGGTCACCGTACGGGCCTCACCGTCGCGGACCGAACGGGCCGTAAACTCTTCGGAAAGCATGTTCACGGCCTTGACGCCCACACCGTTCAGGCCCACGGTCTTCTTGAAGGCGTCGCCTCCGTACTTGCCGCCCGTGTTCATCTGCCCGACGGCCGCCGCGAGCGACTTGAGGGGGATGCCGCGGCCGTAGTCGCGCACCGTAACGACGTTGTCGGCCAGCGTGATGTCGATCTGCCGGCCCGCGCCCATGATGAATTCGTCGATCGAGTTGTCCACGACCTCCTTGATCAGCACGTAGAGCGCCTCGTCGGGCTGCGAACCGTCGCCCACCACGCCGACGTACATGCCGGGGCGCAGGCGGATGTGCTCCCTCGGCGAGAGGGTCACGATGGCGTCGTCGCCGTAATTGTTTGCGTTCGAGTTGGTATTATTGAGTAAATCTGCCATAACTTAATTAAGGTGAAAGGTGAAAGGTGAGAAATTAAAAAATCGGCGGGAAGTTCAACGCAACTTTTTTTGAATTTTTCGTGTTCCAACCTTTATTTGCGACATTTCACTTTTGATCTTTCACTTTTAACTTTTCGTTTCTCACTTCTCCCAGCGCCGTGCACATCCGTTCATGCACCTCCTGCATCAGTTCATGCGTCTCCAGCGCGGCGACCCGTTCGGCCGGAACGGGAGGCAGCACGCGGACGGTGATCCGGTTGCCCCAGTTGAATGCCAGGTTCTTTTTGATCAGCGTCTTGGTTCCGTCCAGCACCACGGGAAGGATCTCCGCGCCGGCCTCCTTGGCCAGCGTGAAGGCCCCGGCCTTGAAGCGGTGGATCTCACCGTCCTTCGAGCGCGTGCCCTCGGGAAAAATCGCCACCGAAGCCCCGCGCGAAATCCACTTTTTCCCGTCGCGGACCAGCTGTTCCAACGCCTCGGCGGCGTGGCCGCGGTCGATGCAGATGTCGCCGTGCAGCAGGAGGAACTGGCCGAAGAAGGGCGTTTTGAAGACCTCGCGCTTCGACACCCAGCGGAAATTGAGCGGAATGTAGTAGAGCGCCGGGATGTCGATCACCGTGTTGTGGTTGATGACGATGACGTAGCTCTTCTTCCGGTCGATCAGTTCGCGGCCGATGACCCGCTGCCGCCAAAAGGGCGGCAGGAAGAAGAAAATCCGCACCAGGATGCGCGACAGTTCATGCACCGTCCGGCGCCCCCGGTCGAAGGGATAGCAGACGACCAGCGCAAGGGCCGACAGAATCATAAAAAGCGTGCACAAAAGCACCAGCAAAAGGTAGTATAAAGCACTTAACATACGATCATCGTTCTATTACAGCATTTGTAAAACAGACTGTCCGAACCCGCGGCCGCGGGCCGCGTCCACAAATCCGGCCCGCCCCGGATTCCAGCCTCCGGGAGGGACCCGGCAAAGGGCGCAGCCGGTTGAAAAAAGCCCGTATCAGACGTCCGGGGACAATTAGCCACATTAATTCAATTTGCAAATTTAGGAATTATTTCCCGGGATTCCTACCCCGCCAGTCGGCGAATTTTCAACAAAATATTCACGGCGTCTGTTTTCTGGAGGCGAAAAAGCGGGACCGCGAAAAAAAGTTACGAAAAAATTTGGTTCGCAGCCGGGGGGGGGTATCTTTACACCCGGAAAACACCCCCGCAAGAACCGCGGGCCTCCATATACATAAGTATCGAAAATTTTCTGAAATTTACAGTACTATGTCTTGCATAGTATAAATATTATTACATATCTTTGCACTGACAAATAAAGTGCAAAACAGAATATTATGAAAAGACTGATCCTCCTTATCGTAACGCTCGCAGCGGCCGCGACCCGGCTCTTTGCGGCGCACCTCTGCCCCTCGACGGGCCGCGTGGTGGACGAACAGGGAAAAGCCGTCGAATACGCAACGGTCGTCCTGCTGAAAGGAACCGAACAGGTGGCCGGCATGGCCACCGACGCCGAAGGACGTTTCGCGCTGAAAGCAGCTCCCGGCGAATACACGCTTCTGATTCAGTACCTCGGATTCGACCCCGTGAAAAAGCCGGTGCGCGTGGAGCAGGAGAACCATCTGGGCGATTTCGTGATGCGGACCTCGGCGACCGGCATCGAAAGCGTGGAGGTAAAGGCCCGGCTGGTGCGCCGCGAGGCCGACCGGTTCGTGGTCGACGTGGCGAACGCCCCGGCGGCCATCGGCAAGGACGGCATAGAACTGCTGGAACGCGCCCCCGGCGTATGGATCGACGGGGAGAAAATATCAATCAACGGCAAGAGCGGCTCGAAGGTCTACGTCAACGACCGCGAACTGCGCATGGAGCCGGAACAGCTGCTGACCTACCTGCGGTCGCTCCGGGCCGAGGAGATTCAGAAAATAGAGGTCGTGCCCACCTCGGGCGCCGACTACGACGCCGACTCGGCGGGAGGCATCATCCGCATCACGCTCAAAAAACGCCGCGAGAACGGCGTCAACGGCTCGGTGGCGTTCAACACGACGCAGGGAGAGATCGTACACAGGTACAATCCGTCGGCCAACATCAACCTGCATTCGGGCCGCGTGGACTTCTACGCCTCGGCATGGGGATCTTTCGGAAAGGACGAGACCACCACCGGCGAGCAGACGCGCTACGAGGCCGCGGACAAGGAGCTGAACGCACATTCGTCGATGAAAGGCCGCAACCGCAGCCTCGGGGCCAGCGCCGGCGCGGTGGTCGAGATCGACGGCAGGAACAGCGTCGGCGCGGAGTTCGAGTACTGGCGCAACCGGAACGGGGAGCCGAACGACACCTACACGGATTTCCGGAACGCCGGCACGGTGACACGCACGGACAGCCATTTCGACAAACTCGACATCCGCAACAACTACTCGGCGACGTTCAACTACATCCGCAAGATCGACACGCTCGGCTCGACGCTCAAACTCCTTGCCGACTACACGCGCCGCGAAACCGACTCCGGAAACGACAACTTCAGCCGCATGACGGCTCCGGGAGCAACGGCGGATTCGACCTACCGCGACAACACCGAGAGCGTCTACAACATCGCCACGGCGACGCTGGCCCTCGAAAAGAGGTTTTCGCCCCGCTGGACGCTCAAGGCCGGAGCCAAATACACCTACAACGACATGCACAACGACGCGCTCTACGAATACCTCAAGGGCGACGCATGGACGCGCAACGACAACCAGAGCTTCACGATCGACTACACGGAGAACATCGCGGCGGCCTACGCCGTCGCCTCGGCGCAGCTCGGCCGCTGGGGCCTCGTGGCTGGTCTGCGCGGCGAATACACCCACACGACGGGAAAAAGCGTCGGACAGGATTATTTCTCGCTCTTTCCAAACGCCAACGTCTCCTTCGCCCTTTCGAAGGAGAAAGGATGGTCGCTGATCGCCCAATACGCCCGGACCATCGAACGGCCGCGCTTCTGGTGCCTCAACCCCCAGCGGATGCAGATTTCGGACTACACCTACCAGACGGGAAACCCGTCGCTCGACCCGGCGTTCAAGCAGGACGTGAACCTCACGCTGGTGGCCGCCCACAAATACACCCTCACGGCCGGCGTGCAGCTCGTCAGCGGCGAGATTCAGCAGACGATACAGGCCGACCCGGAGAATCCCGACCTGCTGCAACTGGCATGGGTCAACTACGACCGCACCAAAAACTATTACGTCTCGGTCAATCTGCCTTTCCAGCCCGCGAAATGGTGGCAACTGAACGCCAACTTCACCTACATGCGCCACGGTGAGCGCGTCGAGCAGCACGGCGCCGAAACTTTCTACAACTGGGCATTCGGCAGCATCTCGACGACCTTCACGCTCCCGGCTAAATTCTACATCGACCTCTCGTACAACTATCAGAGCCGCATCGACCTGGGCAACTGCTGGGTGCTGCCCGACCACCGGTTGCAGGCCGGCGTGAAGAAACGCTTTGAGAAACCTCAAAGCGTTGGTTCTATTACAGAAGTGAAAGATGAAGAAACTGGTGAGGTGATTGGCTATGTCATTGAACTAGATGGAAAATCTGCTACATTCTCTTTGGTTGCTGATTTGAAGGCGTTAGTATTCCAACCTGCATTCTATTATCACGGTATTGAAGCAATGGAAGCTATTGGTCTTAATTATAAAACCTTGACAGTAGCTAAAGTAGATGCAGATGGAAATTATGATAAGGATGTTCCTGTTGTAGGTGAAGCAACTACAATGATTCCGGACTTGGTAGCTGATTATCATGTAAATCCTACCGTAGCAAAAGTTCCAGGTGATGTAAAAGCATATACTTTCTTGCGTTATGACAAGAATTATACTCGTTCTGCTGCGACAGCTCCGAAAGTAGTAAAAACTAATGTTACAAACGGTAAGGCCCCCAAGGGTATATTGACTGTAAATGCTCATTTTACAGATGCTGATATTAAGAACATTGAAAATGATGAGCAAGTAACTGTATTAGCTTTGCAAGTAAGTAAGGGGGATACCGTTGTTACTTCTGATTATGCTGCTGTTAAGGCTGCTTATTACAAGGACTTGGTATTGGCAGCTGTAGATAGTATTCATGCAAATGACCGCCACTTGTTTACAACTGCTGCTGAAGCTATTGCTGATAATGAACATGTTTGCAAGATTGTCTGGAACAGCAATGGTATCGATATTGCTCGTTTGGTTAATACTCACAGAACTAATATAGATAAAGAAGGTACACATTCAAAATGGGATGTTCGTGCTGCTGATGGTACTGTAGAAAAATATGGTTTCAAATATTCTTACGAATTAGTTGGTTATCATAAAGGTAATAACGAAACTTCAGAAAGTGCTCATGCTGCATTGAAGGGTTCTGTTATTCGTCCTCAGATGACAAGTGGTGGTAAGCAGCAACCTTGGGGATTTACTCAGAATAAAGCTACAAAAGATCGTGAACCGTTGGTTCGTGTTATCTTGACTGATACTATTAGCGGAAAAATAGCTTCTGTTGGTTATTTAAAATTCAAGATTACCGATACTGCTAATCAGAATGAAGTTGTATTGACCCCGAATTTCCCATTTGCTAATGGTTATACTGTTGATTGTACAGAAACAGAGACTAAACTTGGTTTGTCATGGCATCAAGTTGAAGAACAGATTCTGGCTCAATTGGAAGAAATTGGTATTTCTAAGGATGAATTCCATAAGAATTTCAAATTGGATGGTGCTGTAGAAGACGTAGAGCAACAAGCTTTGGTAAATGCTACTCAGTATGATGGAATTACTGTTGATTCTAAGGCTGTTACTACTCCGGTTGGTGTGGTTTCACAGACTAATTGGGATCCGGCGGATGAAATGACTGAAGTTTTGACTTGGGTAGTTAAGAATAATCAGGCATATCACATCTTTAAGGCTGGTGCTAAGAGTATTGCAGTAAATGTACGTTATAGCTATGAAGTATCTGAAGGTGTATATCAATATGTATATGTTACTTTCACTTGGACTCCTAGTCCTTTGAACTTTACTCCTAATGGTACCATTGAAAACTCTGCTAAGATTGATAAATATTGGTATGAAAAGAACGGTGCTGTAGCAGGTTCTGGTTATTCAGATATCCATGCTAATGTTCATCAAGTTGTTAGCGATAACTCTAATGATTGTACATTTGATAGCGAAATCTTGAATACTTTCACTGGTAATGTGATTACCGTGACAAGTGACGCTACTTATCCTGCATTTGCTAATGATAAGTTGACTAAGGAAGTTGTATTTGCTAACCCTCAAGATCATTTGACTAAGAAGGGAACTGCTTATGTCGTGAATGGTGCTTCTGGTGCTCAATATGATATCACTGTATCTGCTGATGGAAAAACTCTACAAGCTACTAATAACGCTGTAACAAAAGCAGTTGTTGTTCTTGCTGGAACAGTGATGGAATATCAAGAAAATGATTTTGCAAAAGATATTTTGAACAATGCAGATCACAACTTGCTGGGACAAGACCAGACATTTACTGCTAAATTGCAAATTAATGCTGCTAACTGCGATTATGTAGATTATGCTTTGGGTAACAACGTATTCTATGCTAAATATTTGCGTCCTGTATCAGTAGATCCGTCAGATGTAGATGAATTAATTGATGCTACTAATGGTGCTTCTATTGCAGGCTTGACCTTGAATCTGATTGATTGGAGAGACAAGTATTTTGATAAAGCAGAAGATACTACTGGTGATGATGGTAAGAAATATAATTTCTATGGATTTTATGGCGTAACTAAAGTTGCTGCTGATATTGAAAACGCTACAACAACTTTGAATGGTGGAACATTAGGTTCTACTAAATTATCTTCTGTAACGAAGAATGTAAAATTGTATTTCGGTGAAGATAAATCTACAACCAATGTATTTACTGCTCTGAAGGTTGGCGATAATGGTAAATTCTATTATTACAATAATGGTACTACTTTAGGTAAGTTTACAATCCGCGTTCCGCTGGAAGTTACTTATAAGTGGGGTACTATCTATACCGAAGTTGATTTGAATATCAATAAGACTATTCAGAACTAATATTGTAATAACTTTGAGTTTAATTTAAATAAGGGCCGGCCATTCATAGTGGCTGGCCTTTTTTAATAGGAGGAAAGAATGAAATGAAAAAACTGAAATTTATTTTATTGTTGACTGTTTTATTAACAACCTTTTCTTGTCAATCAGGAAAACAGAAGGTGCAAAGCAAAGAAGAGAAGAGTATTAATGAATTTGTAGCTCATCTAACGGAAGTTGATACGGTTTTGATAACAAACCTAATAAATCAATTTATGGAATATGCGAAAAATGGTCAGCTGGAATCTGCCGCAGCTATGCTTTATAAAGCCGATTTGGCAGATGTTTGGAATGAACCTATTCAATTGGATAACAATGAATTGCATCAAGTCGCAAAAATGCTGGAATCTTTTCCTGTATTAAGTTATAAGATAGATTATATAAAGTTCTATACTCCTGTTAAAAACGAGGTGAAGTGTACGATTGTTATGCAGAAAGGAGAAAGTGGAACACCTATTGCAACTAGTAGTTGGTATTTTAAGCTGATGAATTATTTGGGTGGATGGCGGCTTTGTATGATGAATTAGCTAATGATCGATTTATATAAGCAGTCGTGGGAAAAAGTGTCATTTAAAAATTATTGAAGGGGGTGTTTGTTTAGGATATTTATGTGATTTTCAATACAAAAGATTATAGTTATAAATTGTAGCAGGGTCAAAAGAGAACGGTTTCTCAGGCTTGTAGTCGAAAAGTTGACAGTTCAACCAGATAATCCGGGCTGTCAGCTTCTTTTTTTGTGTCCGGAGAGACTTCTTCTGTCCGGTAAGTTCCCTATGGATCCAGATAGCAGTGCATTTACCCATAGCAAGGATAACAGCATTACGATAATCTGTGAAAGTATTTCTTTCTTAATCATATTATACCTGTTCCTTTTCAAAAGTTACGAAAGAGTGATCGCATGAGTAAGAAAAATCTTACTCTGCTGTTTTGTAAGCCTTGTCCATGCTTTGTATCCGTCGTCTTGCACCGAATATCTTGTAACAGGAATGAAACTCCTTTGTCACGAAACCTTTAATAGAGTGTAACTCTCAAGAAACCTGACCCATCTACTTTTGCGGCAGATTTATAACGCATAAAAAAGTATATGAAAAAGGTTGTTAGAGCTGTGTCTCTTATGCTGCTGATGGCAGGTGTTTGTGGAAATGCATTTGCCGAGGAAAATGAAAACATTGTCCGGCAAGGCGCTATCCGCGGACGTGTGATAGACAATGGAAAACAAATTCTGCCGGGTGCTTCCATCTTTGTTGAAAATCTGAAAACCGGAGTAATCAGTGATGTGAACGGTTTTTATACGCTGCCCAATCTGAAACCCGGAACTTACACAGTTAAAGTAACCTACGTAGGTTATAGCCCCATTGAAATGAAAGTTACCGTCCCCGAAGGCAAGACTTTAGAAAAAGATATAGTGATGAATGAAGGGGTGGAACTGCAGGAAGTGCAGGTAAAGGGAGCTTTTCAAGGACAGAAGAAAGCAATCAATACACAAAAGAATAATCTGGGTATCACTAATGTTGTATCTGCCGATCAGGTAGGGAAATTTCCCGACTCAAACATAGGTGATGCATTGAAACGTATCAGTGGCATCAATGTGCAATACGATCAAGGCGAGGCCCGTTTCGGACAGGTCCGCGGCACTAGTGCCGATTTAAGCTCCGTCACCATTAACGGCAACCGTGTCCCATCTGCTGAAGGGGATACCCGTAACGTGCAGTTGGACTTGATTCCTGCCGATATGATTCAGACCATCGAAGTAAGCAAAGTCGTTACACCCGATATGGACGGCGATGCTATCGGTGGTTCCATCAATCTGGTAACCAAAAATTCTCCTTATAAACGCACTATCAATGCTACAGCGGGAAGTGGTTACAACTGGATCAGCGAGAAAGCCCAGTTGAACTTAGGTTTCACTTACGGCGATCGTTTCTTCAATGACAGACTGGGTATGCTGCTCTCCGCTTCTTATCAGAATGCTCCTTCCGGTTCTTATGATACTGAATTCATGTGGGAACAAAATGAAGATGGCAAAGTATATGTCAGCGATTATCAGATGCGCCAGTACTTTGTCACCCGTGAACGTCAAAGTTATTCGGCGGCTTTTGATTTTGATATCAATGAAAACCATAAATTGACTTTCAAAGGGATCTTCAACAACCGTAACGATTGGGAAAACCGTTACCGTACCAATATCAAGGATTTGGATGAGAACGGAAAAGGCACAGTCCGCATCCAGACCAAAGCAGGTACTCCCGATAATCGCAATGCCCGTCTGGAGCGTCAGCGTACCATGGATTTCGCTTTGGGCGGAGAACACTTATGGGGGGCAATCGGTATGGATTGGAATGCCAGTTATGCAAAAGCTACGGAAGAACGCCCTAATGAACGTTATCTTGACTTCCAACTGAAAAAGCAGGAATTTGATATGGACTTGAGTGATGAACGCCAGCCGTTGGCAACACCTGGAACAGGTTCTACTTTGACACTGAGTGATAAGTTCAGCTTGAAGGAACTGACGGAACAACAGGAGGACATCAAAGAAGAAGATATGAAATTCTCGGCCAATTTCAAGGCCAGTTTAAATAATGGAGCTAAACTGAAGTTCGGTGCGAAGGTAGTACGTAAAACAAAAGAGAAAGAAATAGACTTCTACGAATATACTCCGAAAGACGAGGATGCCTTCATGACCAACAGCCTGAAAAATACGGTAGACCAGAGTACGGATAAGTTTATGCCGAGCGACAAATATCAGGTAGGAACATTTGCCAGTAAAGAATATGTGGGTGGATTGAATTTAAATGATGCTTCCCAGTTCGATAAAGAACAGGTACAAGCCGAATTGGCTGAGAACTTTGAGGCTCGTGAAACTGTAAGTTCCGGGTATGTGCGGTTTGATCATAAATTCGCTTCCGATATAAACCTGATGGCGGGACTCCGTATGGAACATACTTCCCTTCGTTATACCGGCCGTAACTATGATGATGAGACAGATAAGACCACCAAGACCGGCCGCATGACCAACAGTTATGTGAATTTCCTTCCTTCTATTTTGGTGAAATGGGATGTAAATGATGATTTCAAGATACGCGGTTCTTACACGCAGACCTTGAGCCGGCCCAAATATTCAGCTTTGGTTCCCAGTGTGAATATCAACCGTGGTGATAATGAAATAAAGATTGGTAATTCTGACTTGAAACCGACTATTTCTTATAACTTTGATTTGAGTGCCGATTATTATTTCAAGAGTGTAGGTTTAGTGAGCGCAGGTTTTTTCTATAAGAAAATAGACGATTTCATCGTAGATCAGGTACTGACCAACTATGAATACCAAGGAACAGAATATACCCGTTTCACTCAGCCCAAGAATGCAGGAAATGCTAATCTGTGGGGATTGGAATTTTCTTATCAGCGTGATTTCGGCTTCATTGCTCCGGCCTTGAAGTATGTGGGTTTCTATGGAACCTATACTTATACGCACTCACGCGTGGAGGACTTTAACTTCGAAGGACGTGAGAACGAGAGCGGGTTGAGTTTGCCGGGGTCTCCCGAGCATACGGCGAATGCCTCTCTTTACTTTGAAAAAGGAGGCTTGAATGTGCGCCTGAGCTATAACTTTGCATCTGATTTTATCGATGAAATGGGCCCAAGTACATTTTATGACAGATATTATGATGCTGTGAACTATATGGATGTGAACGCCAGTTATACCTTTGGCAAGAAGGTGAAAATGACCTTTTATGCTGAGGCGAACAATCTGCTGAACCAGCCGCTCCGTTATTACCAGGGAACGAAGGATCGTACTATGCAGGCAGAATATTATGGCGTGAGAATGAATGCAGGTTTAAAAATAAGTTTCTAAAAATAAGTATATGAAAACGTTGATGATGATTAGAAGAATGAAAGAAGTATTGACATGGGTATGGATTGCCGTCATTGGTACGGCTATCTGCCTGAATGTGTGTGCCCAGACTCCGCAAGATTGGAAAGGACTGGAGAAACAACTGAATTTTTATATGGCCAACGATTTGGGACGTAACGGTTATTATGACCAGAAGCCCATAGCCGAGTTGATGGGAGAAATGGCGGATGTTATTGGTCCCGAGTGTGTATTTGCAGCCGGAGACGTGCACCATTTTGAAGGTGTGCGCAGCGTTAACGATCCGCTCTGGATGACCAACTACGAGTTGATTTACAGTCATCCCGAGTTGATGATAGACTGGTTTCCGATCTTGGGAAATCATGAATACCGGGGTAATACGCAGGCTGTGTTGGATTATACCAATGTGAGTCGTCGCTGGTCGATGCCTGGTCGTTATTATACCAAAGTCTTTGAGAAGAAAGGAACTGCCATCCGTTTTGTGATGATAGATACCGCTCCTCTGATTGACAAATACCGTAACGAGAGCGAAACTTATCCGGATGCCTGTAAACAAGATATGGATCAGCAATTGGCATGGATAGATTCTGTACTGACTGTTGCCAAAGAAGATTGGGTAGTCGTAATCGGACATCATCCCATTTATGCTGAAACGTCGAAAGACGACAGTGAACGCAGCGATATGCAGAAGCGTCTGGATCCTATCCTCCGTAAACATAAGGTGGATATCTATGCATGCGGACACATTCATAACTTCCAGCACCTTCGTGTGCCGGGCAGTGATATCGACTATGTGGTAAATTCGGCTGGTTCGTTGAGCCGTAAGGTAAAACCAGTGGAAGGCACTCTGTTCTGTAGTCCCGAACCGGGCTTTTCTATCTTTACGGCAGACAAGAAAGAACTGGATATGCACATGATTGATAAGAAAGGAAAAGTAATCTATACTGTAAAACGCACCAAATAGGAATAGTTATTTTAGGGAAAAAGAGTACATTTGCGGTATAAAACTGTAAATGTACTTTTTGTTATGTTGAATACACTCCTTTTGATTGGTGGTCTGGCTCTCATTTTAGCTGGCGCGAATGGCTTGACGGATGGTTCTGCAGCGGTTGCCAAACGTTTCCGTATTTCTGATTTGGTAATCGGGCTTACCATTGTAGCTTTCGGCACTTCGGCTCCCGAATTGGTTATCAGTGTGCTTTCTGCATTGAATGGCAGTGCTGAAATGGCTATTGGTAATGTGGTGGGTAGTAATATATTCAATGCTTTGATGATTATAGGTTGTACTGCCTTGGTACTCCCCATAAAAGTAGGTGAGGGGACGATGAGTAAAGAGATTCCGTTAGTCATTCTTTCTTCGTTGGTACTTTTTGTCTGTGCCAATGACATGATGCTGGACAGGGAAGCGGTCAATGTTATCAGCCGTTCCGATGGGTTTGTTCTGCTGGCTTTCTTCCTTATATTTATGCGTTATACATTTGCCATCGCCCGTAATGGGGCAGATGAGGCAGGAGAGGAGCAGAAGATAAAGGAAATGCCTGTATGGAAATCGGTGTTGTATATTGCAGGAGGGCTGGCCGGACTCATATTCGGCGGACAGCTTTTTGTCGACGGGGCAAGCGGGCTTGCCCGTTCATGGGGTGTCAGTGAATCGGTAATCGGACTGACATTGGTAGCCGGAGGTACTTCCTTGCCGGAGCTTGCCACATCTGTTACGGCGGCTTTAAAGAAGAATCCGGGAATTGCTATCGGCAATGTCATCGGTAGTAATCTGTTCAATATATTCTTTGTTCTGGGGTGCAGCGCTACGGTGTCACCGCTTCCGATGGGGAATATAAATAACCTCGATTTAAGTGTACTGATTGCTTCCTCCCTGTTGTTGTGGCTGGTAGGCTGGTTTTTCCGCAAACGTACCATAACCCGGCTTGAAGGCGCATTGATGGTTGGCTGTTATGTCGTTTATACCGCCTATCTTATTGCCCAACAGTGAAAAAGCCATAAAAAGAATAAGTTTTCTGCAAAAAAACTTCTATCTTTACACCCCGAATTTTATAAAAATACAGCATGGCTATTACCATTAAAAAAGTCAGTTCAAAGAAAGAACTAAAGACGTTTATACGGTTCAACTACGAGTTATACAAAGAGAATCCCTATTCCGTACCCGATTTGTACGATGATATGCTGAATACGTTCAGCCCGAAGAAGAATGCCGCTTTCGAGTTTTGTGAGGCGGAGTATTTTCTGGCATATAAGGATAACAAGGTGGTAGGACGTATTGCAGGGATTATAAATAAACGCGCAAACGAGACTTGGAATAAAAAAGAAGTTCGTTTCGGATGGATCGATTTTCTGGATGATATCGAAATATCACGTGCCTTGTTGGATGCAGTAGCCCAATGGGGTAAATCAAAAGGTATGGATACCATTCAGGGGCCTTTAGGCTTTACCGACTTTGATGCGGAGGGTATGCTGGTAGAAGGATTCGACCAGTTGAGCACCATGGCGACTATCTATAATTATCCTTATTACCCACAGCATATGGAGAAGTTGGGATTCGAGAAGGATGCCGATTGGGTGGAATATAAAATTTATATTCCGGATGCAATTCCTGATAAGCATAAGCGTATCAGTGACTTGATTCAACGTAAGTTTAACCTGAAGGTGAAGAAATATACATCGGGTAAGAAAATTGCGGCCGAATATGGACAGGCTATATTCGAGTTGATGAATGAGGCTTATGCTCCGCTTTATGGTTTCTCGGCTTTGTCGCAAGGACAGATCAACCAGTATATAAAGATGTATTTGCCTATTGTAGATTTGCGTATGGTAACCTTGGTGACCGATGCCGAAGATAAACTGGTGGCAGTGGGGATTTCAATGCCTTCTCTGTCCGAAGCGTTACAAAAAGCGAAGGGACGTTTGCTGCCTATGGGATGGTATCACCTGTTGAAAGTGTTGTTCCTGCATAAGTATCCTCCTATGTTGGATTTGTTGCTGGTTGCTGTAAAACCTGAGTATCAGAACAAAGGTGTCAATGCTTTGTTATTCTCGGACTTGATCCCCGTATATCAGCAGCTGGGATTCGAGTATGCCGAAAGTAATCCGGAACTGGAACTGAACGGAAAGGTGCAGGCCCAGTGGGAATATTTCAAGACCGAGCAGCATAAACGCCGTCGTGCTTATAAAAAGAGTATTCTGTAACAACGATATATAAAAATGTGATAAGTCAATATGGAAGAAAACAACGAACTGATAAACAATCCCGCCGTAGAATATACCGACGATAATATCCGCCACCTCAGTGACATGGAGCATGTGCGTACCCGTCCCGGTATGTATATTGGAAAGTTGGGTGACGGATCACATGCCGAGGACGGTATCTACGTTCTTTTGAAAGAAATTATCGATAACAGTATCGATGAATTTAAAATGCAGGCGGGTAAAAAGATTGAGATTATTATTGAAGAAAATCTCCGTGTCAGCGTGCGTGATTATGGCCGGGGTATTCCGCAGGGAAAACTCATTGAAGCTGTTAGTGTGTTGAATACGGGAGGTAAATATGACAGCAAGGCGTTCAAGAAGAGCGTCGGACTGAATGGGGTCGGTGTGAAAGCCGTCAATGCATTGAGCTCACGTTTCGAGGTGCGCAGCTATCGTGATGGAAAGGTGCGTATCGCTACCTTTGCCAAGGGAGACTTGTTGACGGATACCACACAAGATACAACAGAAGAGAACGGTACTTATATTTTCTTTGAACCGGATAACCTGTTGTTTGAGAACTACAGTTTCCGTCCGGAGTTCGTGGAAACCATGCTCCGCAACTATACCTATCTGAATACAGGACTGGCCATTATCTATAACGGTCAGCGTATCCTGTCCCGTAACGGGTTGGTGGACTTGCTTAACGACAACATGACGGCTGTGGGATTATATCCCATCATCCACTTGAAAGGAGAAGATATCGAGATCGCTTTTACGCATACCGGCCAGTATGGTGAGGAATATTACTCTTTTGTCAACGGACAGCACACCACACAGGGAGGTACGCACCAAAGTGCTTTCAAAGAGCATATAGCCCGTACCATCAAGGAATATTTCAACAAGAATATGGACTATGCCGATATCCGTAACGGATTGGTAGCTGCCATTGCCGTTAATGTGGAGGAACCGTTGTTCGAAAGTCAGACTAAAATCAAGCTGGGCTCTACCAATATGGCTCCCGGTGGTCCTACCGTTAATAAGTTTGTAGGTGATTTTGTAAAGACTGAGGTCGATAACTATCTGCACAAACATACGGATGTGGCCGATGTGATGTTGCAGAAGATTCAAGAATCGGAGAAAGAGCGTAAGGCTATAGCCGGAGTGACCAAACTGGCACGTGAACGTGCCAAAAAGGCAAATCTTCATAACCGTAAGTTGCGTGACTGCCGTTTTCACCTGAATGATGCCAAAGGAGACAAGAAGGAGGAAAGCTGCATTTTCATTACCGAGGGTGACTCGGCGAGCGGTTCTATCACCAAGAGCCGTGATGTAAATACTCAGGCAGTATTCAGTTTGCGTGGTAAGCCGTTGAATTCTTACGGGCTGACCAAGAAGATTGTATATGAGAATGAAGAGTTTAACTTGCTTCAGGCTGCTCTGAACATAGAGGACGGTATGGAAGGATTACGATATAACAAAGTGATTGTGGCAACAGATGCCGATGTGGACGGTATGCACATCCGTTTGTTGCTGATTACCTTCTTCCTGCAATTCTTCCCCGATTTGATAAAGAAAGGTCATGTATATATCCTTCAGACTCCTTTGTTCCGTGTCCGTAACCGCAAGAAAGGAGTTTATGAAACGGTATATTGTTATTCGGAAGAAGAACGGATTGCCGCAATCGAACGGTTAAGCCCCAATCCCGAAATCACACGGTTCAAAGGTTTGGGAGAGATTTCACCCGATGAATTCAAGCACTTTATCGGCAAAGATATGCGTTTGGAGCAAGTTTCCCTCCGCAAGACTGATCTGGTAAAGGAATTACTGGAGTTCTACATGGGTAAGAACACGATGGAACGTCAGAATTTTATTATAGATAACCTTGTTGTAGAAGAAGATATTGCGTGAGTGAATCACTAAAAAATATGAGAAGAGCGATATTTCCGGGAACCTTTGATCCTTTTACCATCGGTCATTATTCGGTCGTGAAGAGAGCGTTGACTTTTATGGACGAAGTGGTGATCGGCATCGGTATCAATGAGAATAAGAAAACTTGGTTTCCTACAGAGAAACGAGTGGAGATGATCGAGAAACTTTTTGCGGATGATCCCCGGGTAAAGGTCGATGCTTATGATTGTCTGACCATTGACTTTGCCCGAGCTAAGGAGGCGCAGTTCATTGTTCGTGGTATCCGTACCGTACACGATTTTGAATATGAGGAAACTATAGCCGATATCAACCGGAAACTGGCCGGAATAGAAACGATTCTGTTGTTTACGGAGCCGGAACTAACCTCTATCAGCTCTACGATTGTAAGAGAATTGTTGCAGTTTGGCAAAGATGTGACGCCATTCTTGCCTGAAGGAATGAAAATAGACTGACCATGAAATATACTATGTATTTTGCAGGCTTGATTGCCTGCTTTTTTTCTATCGTAGCCGCACAGGCTCAGGAGAGTAAATTCCTGAATTCTCCGGCACGTAAGTTGCAACTGGCGGAATTTGCCATTGCCAATCTTTATGTAGACGAAGTCAATGAGGGAAAGCTGGTGGAAGAAGCTATCGTAAAAATGCTGGAGCAGCTTGATCCTCATTCTACCTATTCTGATCCGGAGGAAGTGAAGAGAATGAACGAGCCGTTGCAGGGAAACTTCGAAGGTATCGGTATACAGTTTAATATGGCGGAGGACACTTTGCTGGTGATACAGCCTGTATCGGGCGGACCGTCCGAAAAAGTCGGTATTCTGGCCGGTGATCGTATCGTCATGGTGGAAGATACGCTGATAGCCGGTGTAAAGATGAGTACCGAGGATATTATGCGTCGTCTCCGTGGTCCTAAAGATTCAAAAGTGAATCTGAAAATACTTCGCCGAGGGGTGAAGGAACTGCTCCCCTTTACGGTGAAAAGGGATAAAATACCTGTTTACAGCCTGGATGCTTCCTATATGATTAAAGATAAGATCGGTTATATTCGTATCAACCGTTTTGCCGCCACTACCCATGAGGAGTTCAAGAAAGCGCTGACCGGGTTGCAGAAGAAAGGAATGAAAGACTTGATTCTTGATTTGCAGGGCAATGGCGGGGGGTATTTGAATGCTGCTATCGATATTGCCAATGAATTTTTGGGTAAAAAGGAACTGATTGTCTATACGGAGGGCCGTCGCAATCCTCGTAGCGAGTTTTTTGCCAAAGGTACGGGCGAGTTTCAGAACGGTCGTCTGATGGTATTGGTTGATGAATTTTCTGCTTCTGCCAGTGAGATTGTGACCGGAGCTGTTCAGGATTGGGACAGAGGAGTTGTTGTGGGCCGGCGCAGTTTTGGTAAAGGCTTGGTGCAGCGTCCCATTGATTTGCCGGACGGTTCGATGATCCGTCTGACGGTGGCCCGCTATTATACGCCTGCCGGACGTTGTATCCAGAAACCTTACGAGAGCATTGAAAAGTATAATGAAGACCTGATAGACCGTTATAATAAAGGAGAAATGATGAGTGAAGACAGCATCCACTTTCCGGATTCACTGAAGTTCAAGACTCATAGGTTGGCCCGTACGGTATATGGTGGCGGAGGGATCATGCCCGATTATTTTGTGCCGATTGATACGACTCTCTATACTAAATACCATCGTCAGTTGCGTGATAAAGGAGCGTTGATGAAAGCTCATTTCCATTTTATTGATGCCCATCGTAAAGAATGGCTGGGCAAATACAAGACTTTCAATGAGTTCTACAAACGTTTTGAAGTGACTCCGGATATGTTGGCACAATTGGTTGCTACCGGCAAGGAGATGGGAGTGGAATATAATGAAGAAGAGTATCAAAAGGCCCTGCCTCTGCTGAGGTTGCAGATGAAAGCATTGATAGCCCGTGATTTATGGGATATGAATGAATATTATCACGTCATTAATGACGCGAATGAAAGTATCAGGAAAGCGCTGGAACTGTTGGAGCAACCGGACTTTGAGGGGCTGCTGTTGAAAAAGCGATAGTCAAGACTTTATATTAACTGCAGGGGCGCATAGTTGCACTCCTGCAGTTGTCTGAAAAACTTCTGTTGTGTCTTCTTTTAGGTGTGGAATAATTTTCCAACCATCACTTTATCTGTCTCCCGAACAGCACCTTATTCAGCCATCGGTTCACATACACGTTCACGAAAGCACATCCTACTCCGATAGCGGCTCCTGCCACTACATCACTGGGATAGTGCACCCCTTGGTTCATCCGGGCAAACCCTACTCCGCAAGCCCATACGGCTGAAGGGGCGATAACATACCACTTAGGATAAGTGATGGAGAGTGAGGTGGCTAAAGAAAAAGCTGCCGCAGTGTGTCCTGAAGGGAATGACGGACTATCGGCATCCGGTGCTCCGTATGCATGAATCTTATCCGGATACTTTACAAAAGGCCGGTCACGACCTATTATATGTTTGGCGGCGTATGTAATCCCCACTGCTTCAATCACACTGGTTCCTATGTAAATGGCATCTTTCAGCATCGGCTGGTCTTTCTTTATCAATGCATAGAGTCCCATGGCTGTAGGTATTCCTACGGGTAGAATCACTCCGCTAGCGGACAATCCGCGGCTCAGTCCGTGTACATCCCATCGGTTGATGGTTTTCAACGTGTTGATGTCTATATTCTGTGCGCTGAGGCTGAATGTAAAACAGGCTGTCAGTATAAGAAAAATAATCCTTTGGCGTTTCATTTAGTTTGGCATTTGTTCAGTGCAAAGATAGGAAAATAATGTAATTCGCATTTACCCTTCCCCGAATTAAAGAATAATTTCCATAATTCCTTGTATTATCGCTAGAATTCCTTTACTTTTGCATCGTGAATACACAGCTTTTAACAGAATTTTTAGTTCTAACAATTAAATAATTTAAATTCAATCATTTATGTGGTTAAGTAAT